>Ga0193695_1000013_pt1 | contig 85537 bp, 84 predicted proteins | sample L3s2metaG_FD_160568 | JGI IMG/M metagenome (GOLD analysis project Ga0193695, IMG submission 160568) | Soil microbial communities from a riparian zone of the East river system, Colorado, United States - L3s2 | ecosystem: Environmental > Terrestrial > Soil > Riparian zone | place: USA: East River... | reverse complement strand
CGCCACCACCACCGCCTCCACCCCCGCCGCCACCTCCGCCACCACCACCACCTCCACCCCCGCCGCCACCGCCGCCTCCGCCAGCTCCGCCACCGTCGCGGTGCCTGGTGCCGCGCGTGATAGGAAAGACGGTCGCCAAGGCGCGGAAGGCGATTCGGAGGCGCGGGTGCAGGGTCGGGCGTGTCCGATCGGCCCGCTCGAGGGCGGCTCGCGGACGCGTGATCGCTCAGAGCCCGCGCGCGGGCAGGCGAGTCGCACGTGGCACGAGGGTCAAGCTCGTGGTCAGCCGTGGCGGCTCGTCGACCTTCGGCCCACCGCCGTTCACGGGCTAAGACGCAGGCGAATTCACGACGAAACGAAACGAGGCGCCGGCGAAAGCCGGCGCCTCGTCCTGCTCGGGACGCGTTCGGGCTTCACTTTCGGGTCAAAATGTTGTACAAACCTTGAAAGCTGACCTTTGACGGCATCGTTGGGGAGCCAAGGAGGGGGAGATAGTGGGGAGTCGTAGGCGCCTCCTCTGCCTGAGCGCAGAGGGAGCATTGATAGTCGCACTGGCGCTAGTCGTGCCGGGCCTCGCGTTCGCAGGCGGAAGCAGCTACACGACGGAGACCCAGACCGGCCAGTCGATCATCCCCGGAACGACCGACATCGGCAACCACTGCGACGACTGCACGACGCTGGTGACACTCCCCTTCCCGGTCCCGGTCTACGCGTCGCCGTTCACGAGCGCCTACGTGAGCTCGAACGGCAACATCCAGTTCAACACCGACAACGGCGGCTTCTCCTTCGGTTGTGTGCCGCTGCCGATCAACGGCTTCGACCGCGCGTTCATCCCCTACCAGGACGACCTGCGCACCGACGAGACAAACGACGGCATCTTCACCGCCGTCATCGGCGCGCCGCCAAACCGCCAGTTCGTGATCGAGTGGCGGGCGACCTACTTCCAGCGCTCGGGCACCGCAGACTTCGAGGTCGTCCTCTCCGAGGACAACGGGATCCTCTCCGTCATCTACGGCGACACAGGTGACAGCGGCCTGAACGAGACGAGCGGCATCCAGGCCGCCGACCTCGGCCCCTTCACGCAGTTCTCCTGCGGCGAGCCGACGCTCGTCAGCGGCCTGCGCGTGAACTACATCCCCGGTGGCGGTCCGCCTCCGCCACCACCCCCGCCGCCACCTCCACCGCCTCCACCTCCACCGCCTCCACCCCCGCCGCCACCCCCACCCCCGCCGCCCAACTACACGATCACCACCCAGACGGGGCAGTCGATCGTCCCGGGCACCGTGGACACCGGGAACCACTGCGACGACTGCACGACCGCGATCGACTTCCCGTTCCCGGTCTACATCTACGGCCACCAGTACACCTCGGGCGTCTTGGAGTCGAACGGGACGATCCAGTTCGACACGGACTTCAGTGTCTTCACGAACGAATGCCTGCCGACCGGTCAGTACGGCCGTGCGTTCTTGCCTTACTGGGATGACCTGTACACGATCAACGACACGTACGGGATCTTCACGGCGACCACGGGCTCGGCCCCGGATCGCGTCTTCTACATCGAGTGGCGGGCGCAGTACTTCCCGGGGACCGGTAACGCCAACTTCGAAGCCGTCTTCGACGAGAACGATCAGGTTCTGAAGACGATCTACGGCGACACGACCAATGCCGGCACCTCCTCGACCGAGGGCGTGCAGGACTCGGCGGTCCCGGTTTCTGCCCAGTACGGCTGCAACGGAGACGGCGGAGAGATCTCGCCCGGTCTCGAGGTCATTTACACACCGGAGGCACCACCGCCTCCGCCTCCGCCGCCACCACCGCCACCACCACCTCCTCCACCTCCACCACCACCTCCGCCACCGCCTCCTCCTCCACCACCACCTCCTCCACCACCTCCACCACCTCCGCCGCCACCACCACCACCACCTCCGCCGCCTCCGGTGCGCTGCCATGTGCCGCGGGTGATCGGACTGACGCTACGGCGGGCGAAGGCGCGGATCCGAGCAAGGCATTGCTCGGTCGGTCGCATCCGCCGCGCTCACTCGCGTCGAGTCGGCCGTGTGATCGGCCAGAGCCCGAGGGCCGGCGTCTTCAAGCGCCGGAACTACCCGGTCAAGCTCGTCGTCGGTCGCCGCTAACCGAGGCTTTCGACCAGCGCGGGGTGGAGCTCGTCCAGAGAGGCGACGACGACGGCTGCCAGAGCTAGCGCCTCGTCGCTGGGCGGAAACACGACGTTCGGAATCGCGATCACCTTCATCCCGGCCGCGGCGGCCGAGCGGATGCCATTCTCCGAGTCCTCGACCGCGGCGCAGCGCGGCGGGTCGACCTCGAGTCGCCGCGCCGCCTCGAGGTAGACGTCCGGCGCCGGCTTGCCGCGCCCGACCTCCTCTGACGAGACCGTCGCGCGGAAGAGGCCCGCTCCGTCGGTCAGCTCGAGGGAGAGGTCGATGATCGGCCTGTTGGACGAGGAGGCGATCGCGAGCGGCCAGCGCGCGGCGAGCCGCCGGACGGCGTCGAGGGCGCCGGGAATCACAGGCAGACGCTCCCGGAAGAGCTCCTCGAGGCGCCGGACGACTTCGGCATTGATCTGCTCGGGCGGGTCCGGGACGCCGATCTCGTCGTGCATGAACCGCGACCACTCCTTCGAGCTCATGCCCATCATCGCCCGCTGAGCGTCCTCGCGCCAGCGCCCGCCTCGCTCTTCGGCGATCTGCCGCCGCGCCTCGTCCCAGAGCTCTTCCGTGTCGACCAGGACGCCGTCGAGGTCGAAGACGACCGCTTCGATCACACGTATCCCTGGCGCAGATTGACAAGCGCCTCGCGGCTCGGGCCGCGGGTTGCCGAGACGACGTCGCCCACGAAGAAGGTGTGATCGCCGGCCGGATGCTCGGAGGCGAGACGGCATTCGATCCACCCGAGCGCGCCCTCCAGGAGCGGCGCGCCGAGGTCGCCCGTGCGCGTTTCGATTCCTTGCCAGAGAATGATCGGCGGCACGCCTCGCGCGAAATGCTGGGCCAGAGCCTCCTGTCCCGCGGCCAGGATGCTGACCGCGAACGCGCCTGCCTCGCGCAGCAGCTCGTGGAGCGCGGCGTGGCGTCTGACCGCGATCCCGACGAGCGGCGGCTCCAGCGAGAGCGAAACGAGCGAGACGATCGTCAGCCCGGCCATTTGTCCGGCCGCGTTCACCGTGACCACGCTGACAGGCTGGGGCACCTCCCGCATCAACACCTTCAGCTCGTCGCCCGCCACGAGGCGATCCTATGTGGCTAGCCAGGCGGGACTACTTGACGCGACACTTCGTGTTCGGGAAGAGCGTCGCCTGCTCGTCGTTCGCCACCGCGTCGAGCGTCGGGTCGTACGGCCCCGGTGCCTCGCCCTGCCAGAAGAGAATCGGCGTCACGCCGGGGCCCATCACGGTCGCCCGGTACATGTCGCCCTTCCCGACCGGCCTGTTCCCGTGATGGTAGAAGCCGTAGCAGAACGCTCCGCTTCCGCGATGCGTCAGGAAGCCGTTCTCGCGCTTCCAGCCGCGGCCGTAGCGCGAGTTGTGGGTGTCGACCATGACGTTGCGCCCCCAGGTGTCCAGCGGCGAGCCGTACTTCGCGGACTTGAACCCGTAGACGCCCTTGCCCTTGTACGTCAGCCAGCCGTACAGATGGTCGAAGCGCTTGTAGACCCAGTCGACCTTGACGACGAACTCCGGCAGGTCACCGCGCCAGTGCGAGAGGTGCATCTCCATGGCTCTCTGCGCGGGCGTCGGGCGGACGCCGAAGGGTGCGAGCAGCCGCTGCCACTTCTGGACCGCCCAGTGCGAGCCATCGGGCGCGGTGCAGGCGGCGACGACGTACCGGAGCTCGGGGCCTTCGTACGGGCCGCAGGCGTTCTTGAAGCCCTTCCAGACGTCCTTGCGGCGAGAGCCCCAGCCGCCCGAGTAGTCGATCTTGAACCGGGTCTGCTTCAGGCCGCGAGTCGGAGTTCGCGCGTTGATCGCGCCCCAGGCCAGCGTGTGGTTGAGGCGTCCCGCGCTGCGGTACGTGAGGAGGGCGACGCCGCTCCGGTTCACGGCGAACTTCAGGTCCGTCGCGTTGCGGTTGATCATCTGCGACGCGGAGGCCGTGGCGGGGAGCACCGCGAAGGCGGCCGCGATGACGGAGATGAGGTTTCGGTAGCGCACGCAGGACCCCCGCAAGAGGCGTTTGGCTGGACCGGACGCTTCTTACATCGGCGGAAGGTAGCGAAACAGAAGGCTGATCGCCGGATCGAGGGATGTAGGAGGCTAGTCCCCGAGCAACTCCTCGGCCAGCAAGGTGCAGGCAAACCAGCGCCACGCGAGCTCTTTGTCCCCGGCGAGGCGTTCGAGCCGGGCCGAAATCTCCGGGAGCCCCGCCACTGCGGCACCGAGTGAGTCGAGGCCCTCGGCGAGTGCGGCTCTGTGCTCCGGGGCGTCGAGATCGGCCGCCAGGGCGGTGACCGCGCGGCCGTTTGGATCGGGCTCGCGACGAGGATCGCCGGCCGTCGCGAGAAGCTGCACGGCCCGGCGGCGGGCTGCGCGGAGCTCGTCCGGGTCGAACTCGATCTCCTGGCCGGCGATCAGGACGAGCGAGACCTCGATCGCCACGGGTTCGCCCTGCGCGAGCCTGGATTCGAGCCCAGCCAGGAATGCCTGCTCGGGAGAAACCTCCACGACCCCAGGATACGACGAGACCTGTCAAGGGCCAGGCCCTCGACCGGTCTGCCAGGGACCTGGCCAGGGCCAGGCCCTCGACCGGTCTGCCAGGGACCTGGCCAGGGCCAGGCCCTCGACGTGTCCCGGGCGGCCCTGTCCGGTGCCAGGCACCTGCCATGTCCAGAATGGCCCTTGTCGTAAACTGAGGTCGTTGTTGCGTTAGCTTGCGACAGGAACGGGGATACGCGGAAAGATGAGCACAGACCCGATTGCTGCCCTCCTCGAGCACGGCGCCGAGACCGGCTGCGTCGAGATCTCCGAGCTGAACGAGCTCGTCGACCAGCTCGAGCTCGGCGACGACGAGATTGCCAGCCTCTACGAACAGCTCGAGGAGCGAGGCGTCGACGTCCAGGACGACTGTGGCCGCGAGCAAGCGGGGCGCAGCACGTACGTGAACGGCGACCTCGTGACGCACACGACCGACGCGCTCCAGCTCTTCCTCAACGAGATGGCCCGCTATCCGCTGCTGACCGCCGAGGAAGAGGTCGAGCTCGCGAAGCTGATCGAGCGCGGCGACAAGGCGGCCAAGGACAGGATGGTCAACTCGAACCTGCGCCTCGTCGTCTCAATCGCCAAGCGCTACCAGGGGCACGGCCTCTCGCTGCTCGATCTCATCCAGGAGGGGATCATCGGACTGATTCGCGCCGTTGAGAAGTTCGACTGGCGGCGCGGCTACAAGTTCTCGACGTACGCGACCTGGTGGATTCGCCAGGCCGTCCAGCGCGGGGTCGCGAACAAGGCGCGCACGATCCGCATGCCCGTGCACATCGTCGACCGCGAGCGGAAGATGGCGAAGGCCGAACGCGAGCTGCTGGCGAAGCTCGGCCGGCCTCCGACGCTGAGGGAGATCGCGAAGGCGGCGAAGCTGCCGCTGAAGCAGGTGCGTGACGTCGAGAACGCCGCCCGGGCCGTGACGAGCCTCGACCGCCCGGTCGGTAGCGAGGGCGACACCTCGCTCGGCGAGCTCGTCTCCGGCAACGAGGCACCGCCCGAGGAGGAGCTCGAGGTCAGCCTCCGCCAGGAGGCGCTGCGCCGCGCGGTCGCCGAGCTCCCCGACCACGAGCGTGACGTGCTGAAGCTTCGGTTCGGGCTGAACGGCGATCCCAGCCCGCAGTCGCTCGAGCAGATCGGGAAGACGCTCGGTTTGACGCGGGAGCGCGTGCGCAAGATCGAGTCCGAGGCGCTCAAGCGGCTCGCGGTCAGCCGCGAGCTGGACGCCGTCCGCGCCGCCTAGCGCAGCGTGTTGGCGAAGCCCACCACGATTAGCAACCCAGCGCCTGCGATTCCGAGGAGGACGAAAAGCAAGAGCGGAATGCTCTTGGCGTCGTCCAGGGCGTTCTTCGCAAACCCGGCTCCGAGCACGCCATGTGCATGGGAAGGGCGCTCGGACTGTTCGGCCTTGGCTTCTGGCGGAGAAACTGTCGCGCCGGCCGGTTTCCCGAGAGCGGAGGCTGTCGACGAGGTTGACTGTGCACCTCGCGTCGTGCCGCAAGCATCTGCGCTCCGGGCCGAAGCGATTCCCTGCCGGTCTGGTCGCGCAACGATGACGAGTTCAGCGTTTCCTCGTGGAAGGGTCCGTGCCCTGATCCGGTAAGTCCCGGGGCCGAGTACGCGGCCACCAACGCGCCCGAAGAAGCGCACGCGATTCACACCAGCCCGACCTGCGACGCGGAAATGGCCGACTCGGCGGCAGCTCGGTGCGACCTGGACTACGACGAACTCCACGATCGCGGCTCTCTTGAGAACGAATACAAGCAGCGTCTGCCTGCGTTTCTTCGGCCCCGTGCGCGAGATCCAGTCTCGCGAGAGATGCAGTCGGTAGACGCCCGCCGCATGAGATCTGCCATGGCGGCTCGATCCGCGCGGGTTCGCGGCCGTCCCGGTGCCGTTGGGGCTCGTCGGACCTGCGCCATCGCCGCCTTCGCTGGCGGCGCCGCCCGGCTTCCAGAGCGGTGAGCCCACAGGAGGGGGCGGCAGGGGTGCAGGGGGGACTTGGGGAGGCTGCGGCGGAGGCGGCAGGATCGGAGGCGGAGGCGGCAGGATCGGAGGCGGAGGCGGCAGGATCGGAGGCGGAGGCGGCGCCGTCGGAAGCGTGGGAAGTGTGACCGTCGGGAGTGCGGGAAGGTTCGCACCCGCTGAGGCAACCCAGCCGGCGAGGAACCCCACCACGAGCAGGGCGACGAGAAAGAGGCGATGCCACAGGACGGATCTCACCGTCAATAGAACGTTGCGCGAGCCGAAAACTTGCGGTCACCCTCAGCCGTCTTGTCTCCGGAAATGGTCTAGGCGGCGCTCCGCTAGCGGGATTCTGGCGTTTCGGAGATTGGAGCGGCGGGGGTGAGATTCGAACTCACGGGACCCTTGCGGGCCCAACGGTTTTCAAGACCGCCCCGTTCGACCGCTCCGGCACCCCGCCGGAGAGTGATGGTAGCTAGGCGTCGGGTCGGATCCGCTCCGGTGCGCCGTACTCTCGAAGCACGTCTGGCACGTCGCCCTGGAAGTTCTCCAGAATCGCCAGCGTCCACCGGTCGGTGACTGCGGTGCCGTTCAGTGTGTGCACGTGCTCGAGGCCGCCATTCGCCCGGTAGCGGGTCCCGAGCCGCCGGGCCTGGTAGTCGGTCGTGTTCGAGGCGGAGGTCAGCTCCCGGTAGCGCTCCTGGCTCGGGAACCAGGCCTCGATGTCGTAGCGCTTCGCAGCCGCGGCGCTCAGGTCGCCGGCGGCGATGTTCAGCACCCGGTAGGGGAGACCGAGCTCCTGCACGTTTGCCTCCTCCAGCTCGAGGATGCGCTCGAACTCGTCCCAGGACGCCTCCGGCGCCGTGTACGCGAACATCTCCACCTTGTTGAACTGGTGGACGCGGAACATCCCGCGGGTGTCACGCCCCGCGGCGCCTGCCTCGCGCCTGAAGTTCGTCGAGAACCCCGTGTAGCGCAGCGGTAGCGCGTCCGCCTCCAGGATCTCGCCCATGTGCAGGCCCGCGAGCGCGACCTCCGAGGTGCCCGTGAGGTAGAGGCCGTCCTCGCCGATCTCGTAGTACTCGTTCTTCTCGGCCGGGAAGAAGCCTGTGCCGTACATCGCCTCCTCGCGGACGAGCACGGGCGGGAGCACGGGCGTGAAGCCAGCGGCGACGGCGCGATCGAGCGCCCAGCGGTAGAGCGCCAGGGAGAGCAGCGCCGTGTCCCCGACGAGATAGCCGAAGCGCGAGCCGGAGACGCGCGCCGCGCGCTCCATGTCGAAGCGCCCGAGCTCGAGGTGCTCCTTCGGCTCGGCGAGCTCTGGCGGATCGCCGACGACGCGAACGACCTCGCCCTCCTCCTCGGTCGCCACGTCGGGAACCGACTCGTGCGGGGGGTTCGGCACCTTCTGCAACGCCTCGTCGCGCGCGGCCTCGGCGGCGGCAAGCTCCCCCTCGAGCCGGCGCAGGTCCTCCTTGACCTGCTTCAGCTCCTCGACCTGCTCGGGCGAGGGCTTCCCCTGGATCTTCTGGCGGCCGCGCAACTCGTCGACCTGCGGAACGAGCTCACGCCAGCGGGCGTCCGCCTCGAGCAGCCGGTCGAAGGCTTCGCCTGCGCCTTTGCGCGCCACGGCCGCCCGGAACGCGTCCGGGTCGGCGCGTGCAGCCTTGAGGTCGATCACTTCGGGGTCAGAAAGGCGACGACGTCCGCGATCTGTTTCGGCGTCAGCTGCGTCCCATAACCTTGCGGCATGACGTTCGGCTGAAAGCCGGGTGCGATCTCCGCGTTCGGGTTGACGATCGACTCCTTGATGAAGTCCGCGGTCTTGCCCTGCAGCACCTTGTCGAGGTCGGGGCCGATGCTGCCGCTCGAGCCCGCCGGGCCGTAGGTGTGGCAGCCGCCGCAGCCGGTGTCGAGGAAGACCTTCTTCCCCGCGACCGCGTCGCCCTTCGCAGCCTTCGGCAGCGCGCCCACCACCGGCCCGGTCGGCGAGACGGTCTTCTCGCCCCCGCAGCCGGCCAGGAGGAACCCGAAGAGGACGATCAGGGCTACGCGACGCACGAGAGCGCGAGTTTACTCGACCTGCCGAACGTCTTTCCAGATGCGTAGAGCGGCGCACGAGAGGGCTCCGATCCCAGCGACGTCCCGCGGCGAGTCGTTGACGAGCAGCGAGACCGCGACCGCGACGAGCACCGCGTCGACGGTCGCAAAGCGAGGCCGGCGCGAGGCGACCCAGGCGAAGACCGGCAACGAGGCGGCGATGATCAGCGCCGAGTCGCGGGAGGAGACGAGCCCGTCCGAAGAGAGCCGCAGGCGGTGCGCCATGTCGCCGAGCACGTTGACCGGCCCGCCGCCGAGCGCGCGGGTCACGTGGCTCGAGCCGCCGAGCGCTGCGTCGATCCCGACGAGGGCGACGGCGACCCCGACGACGGCAGCTCCGGCGAGTACAAGGTTGCGCGCAGTCAGAGGAACGTCCCGCAGCCGCAGCCACAGGAAGAGATAGCCGGCGGCGAAAACGAGCACGCCGCCGCCGTCTGCACCGGCGAAGCTGGCGCCGACCGTGACGAGCGCGAGCAGGGCGACAGGGATGAAGAGCCGCCGGCCCGCGAGCGCGGCGCCGAGCAGCCCGGGAACGAGGAGCAGCGTCTCGACCTGGTTCTGGAATCCGTAGAACCGGCCGCCGTTCTCGGGTCGCGCCCCGATCGCGGCGAACGAGCTCGTCTGGGTCGACCAGGAGAAGACGAGGAGGTAGAGCGCGAAGATCGCGATCAGCGCCGCAGCGAGTGCGGCTCGTCGTGCGGTCAGCGCCGCGAGCACGAGGGTGCCGATCACCGTGACCGCCGCGAGGGAGGCGACGACGACCCACCGCTCGGTGACGGACAGAGCGCTCAGCGCGAGCGCGGAGGCGAGCGCAACCGGAGCCGCGAGCAGCGCGGCGCGCGCAAAGAGGGCCGAGCGGAACAGGAGCCCGAGGAGCGCGAAGCCGACGACGATCGCGGCCAGCGCCAGGGCAGCCGGCTCCCTCGTCCTGTGCGCGTCGTCGAGGCGCTCACCGAGCCGCTCGAGCCGCGGCAGCGCGTCGCCCGTACGCTCCGCCGTGACCGGCGGACGCTCTCCGCGGTCGAGGGCTTCGGCGGTCGGCTTCAGGTCGTAGATCGAGACGAGCCCGGGTATCCGCGTCCGGTCGGAGACGAGCATCTCCCCGGCGGGGTAGCCGGGACCGCTGATCGAGAGCCACTCCAGGCCCTCGTACCCGTGCTCGCCCGGCCGGGGCAGCGAGATGAAGATCGTGTAGGGGCAGGGACAGCGTGCGGGTGGGAGGGTCCCGAGCGCGGCGAGTGCCTCCTCGCGGCTAAACGCCGGCCCGCGGCCGGGAACGAGCCGGCCCGCCGCGCCGTGCGCGACGGCCTCGCGCCCGGACGGCGCGATCTGCACTCTGACCTGCGCGCGCGCCGGCGCTGCGGCCGCCAGGAGCGCGGCAACCCCCAGGCCCACGGCTAGAATTAGCGTCGTTCCCCTCAGCTGCACAAGGAGCGCGATTCTCGATGAAACGGAAGGCTTACGGACGCGACACCGGCCTCTCTCTACGCATGCTGTTGACCAGCTTCCTGCTCGGACTGCTGTATGTCGGTTTCGCGCTCGTCCTGTTCTACATCTTCAACGCCGGGGTCTGGCTGATGGTCGTGATCGTCGTCGGCCTGGCCTTCTTCCAGTACTACACCTCCGACAAGCTCGCACTCGCAGCCTCGGGCGCGAAGGTCGTCACTCCCGAGCAGGCGCCCCAGCTCCACGAGATGGTCGAGCGCCTCGCAGCGATGGCCGACCTGCCCAAGCCGCGGGTGGCAATCGTGCCGACGGACGTGCCCAACGCGTTCGCCACGGGCCGAAACCAGAAGCACGCGGTGGTTGCCGTCACGGAAGGCCTCATGAACCGGCTCGAGCCGAAGGAGATCGAGGGCGTGCTGGCGCACGAGTTGACGCACATCGCCAACCGTGACGTGCTCGTGATGACCGTCGCCTCCTTCTTCGCCATGCTGGCCGCCTTGCTGACCCGCTTCGGCCTCTACGCGGGCATGTTCGGCGGCTTCGGCGGCCGGAACAGCAACAACAACAATGCGGTTCCGGTCTGGCTGATCGTCGTCGCCGTCTCGGCGATCACCTACGTCGTCAGCTGGGTCCTGATCCGCACGATCTCGCGGTACCGCGAGTACGCAGCCGACCGGGGCTCGGCGCTCATCACGGGCGCGCCCGAGTATCTGATGAGCGCGCTCCAGAAGATCTCGAGCCAGATCACGCAGATCCCGGCGCGCGACCTGCGCGAGGTCGCGGGCATGAATGCCTTCTTCATCATCCCCGCGAGCGTCAAGGCGCGGACCTCCGAGCTCTTCATGGACCATCCGCCGCTCGAGAAGCGGCTCGCCCGCCTGGCCGAGATCTCACGCGAGATGGGCCGCCCGATCGACACCACGTCCTAGGTTTGGCTTGGGCCTGACGGACGTCCTCTTTGGGCGCAAGAAGCTCAAGAAGGCGGACGAGCAGAGGCTCTTCGCGATCACGACGGCGCGGATCACGCTCGAGACCGACCTCGGGCTGAAGCCGACCGGAGACGCGGCCGTCATCTTCAAGCCGCTCTCGGCGGAGGAGTTCGTCCGGGCCGAGAACGAGCTCCAAGAGCTCCTCGACGTCGCCGCCAAAGACTCACACTCGAAGATCGAACGCCGGGGCGACGAGTTCGGCTACGAGTGGCTGATCATCCGGGACAACGACTTCGAGGAGCTCGTGGCGACGGTCCACCTCGTCGCCTCGGAGCTCGTCGCCCGCGGCTTCGGCGAGCAGCTGCTGGCCGCGGCCTTCAAGTTCCAGGGCGGCAAGAGCCCGGTCTACTGGATCTACGGCTTCAAGCGCGGCGCGTTCTGGCCGTTCGTCCCCACCGGCGAGGGCAAGGAGCGGGACAACGCCGAGGAGCTCGAGCTCAAGGCGAAGCTCGAGCAGGAGCTGCCGATCGAGCCGGATCTCAGCCGCTGGCTCGCCCTCTTCGACGCGCCGATCTAGGCATGACACATGACGTCATCGTGGCGCTTGCGGCGCTGGGGGTGGCCGGTCAGGTTCTCGCTGTGGCGCTCCTCGTGCTCGGACTGCTCGCGTTCGCCGGCGTCCGTTCGCCTCTGGCCTGGGTGCGCGAGGCGCTCTGGGGCTACGAGCTCTGGCTTGCGTTCCTCGTCTCCGCGATCGCCACCGGGGGCAGCCTTTTCTTCTCGGAGGTCGCGAACTTCATTCCCTGCGAGCTCTGCTGGTATCAGCGGATCTTCATGTACCCGCTGTCGATCGTCACGTTGCTCGCGGCTCTGGCGAACGACCATCGCGTCGCCCGTTACCTGCTGCCATTGCCCGTGATCGGGGCAGGCGTCTCGGTCTACCACCTGCTGGTGGAGAACGGTGTCGTCAACGAGGCCCAGTCGTGCAAGTTCTCGGCCCCCGGCGGGTGCGCGACGAAGTGGATCAACGAGTTCGGCTACGTGACGATCCCAACGTTGGCATTGACGGGATTCGCGCTGGTGTTCGCGTTTCTACTGCTCGCGGCCTTCGACTCAGGTCGTACGCTGGAGTCATGACGAGCGGCAAGGCCAGCAAGAGGCGCCGGCGCGAGGCGAACGCCGCGCCGCCTCCCGTCAGGGGACAGCGCGGCGGCCGGCGGGCATCGCCGAAGGTCTTGCTCGCGGCGGCCGCGGTGATCGCCCTCGTGGCCGTCGGGGCCGGTCTGGCCATCGCTTTCACCGGTGGCGGCTCGTCCCCGTCCAGCAGCACACCGGCGACCGGCTCTCTCCAGAACGCCCTGCCGAACGCGTCCGAAGCGCAGCAGCTCCTCCACGGCATCCCTCAGCACGGAAACGTCCTCGGCGCGGAGAAGGCGCCCGTGACGGTGGTCGAGTACATCGATCTCCAGTGCCCGGCGTGCCAGCAGTTCGAGACCCAGGCCCTGCCGCAGCTCGTCCCCCGCTATGTCCGCACGGGGAAGGTGAAGCTCGAGGCGAGGCCGATCGCCTTCATCGGGCCCGACTCGGAGCGCGGCCGTGCGGCTGCGCTCGCGGCTGGCGCTCAGGACCGGATGTTCAACTTCATGGAGATCCTCTACTTCAACCAGGGCGTCGAGAACACCGGTTGGCTCGACGAACGCATGATCAACGCCGCCGCGGCGAGCGTTCGGGGCCTCGACGTTTCCGCGCTACTGAGCGCCCGTGGCTCGGCCGCCGTGACCGATCAGGAGACGGCGATCGATGCGCAGCGGACCGCCGACAAGGTCAATGCGACGCCGACGTTTTTCGTGGGAAAGACCGGCGGGAAGCTGCACGAGGTCTCGGTGAGCTCGCAGACGGACATCGCCTCGCTCTCTGCCGCGATCGACGACGCGCTTCGCTGAGGACTAGCTGGGCGGCTCGCCGTCCCAGAAGTCGAGCTTCTCGATGCGGCCGATGACGCCGACGCCGAAGAAGCCGATCTTGTTCGAGCGCGGGTAGTAACCGATGTCGTTCGGCTCTTTCGTGCCGTAGGTGAGGAGCGTCAGCGGCCCGCGGAACGCGTGTGCGACTCCGGTGCCGGGCGGGCGACCGACGATCGAGCCCCGCCGCATGGGATGCTCCTCGTCACCCAGGAGACAGGTGCCCTCGCCGTCGAGCACGACGAAGAACTCCTCTTCCGAGCCGTGGCAATGCGGCGGGCAGTTGAGCTTTCCCGCGGGGATCACCTCGTGCCGCATGCCCGCATGCAGGGAGCCCGCCTGACGGCCGAGCGCTCTCTCGACGTCACCGCAGTCGCCCTGCTCCCACTCCTCGGCCTCGGCCTCGTCCACGTTGACGATGTTCTTGGGCCGCGGAGCCGGGTCGCCGAAGACCAGGGGCTCGGCCTGCGCCTCGACGTCCCAGGGGTTGTCGGTCCGGCCCTCGACCCACGGCCAGCCGAGACGGATCGCCTTCGAGCGGGGCAGCCAGCCGATCTCGGTCGGATGCCGGGTCCCGTAGATCAGCACCTCGAGCCCGTCGGGCCCTCCGCGCAGCGTGTGCTCCTCGTGATCGGGGAGATGGACGACACAGTCGCCCGGGCGCAGCTCGTAGACCTGCTCGTCCTGCCAGGAGAAGCCGGACCCGCCGAGGACGAAGACGATCTCCTCGGAGGCTCCGTGCGAGTGGGGAGGAGTCGAGAGCCGCCCCGGATCGATCTGAACACGATTGACGCCGATCCCGACGCAGCCGACAGCATCGCCGAGCCGCTGCCAGCTCGCAGCCATCTCGCCGATCTCACGGCGAGCAGGCTCGACGTCGTCCCAGTGCGCGAGATGTCCTACTGCGGAAGCTCCTTGCTCTCGGATCCGGTGCCGATCTCGGCCTTCATCTTCGCGAGCTCGTCGTCGACCTTCGACTTGGACGTCAGCTGGGCGAGCTCACGGTCGAGCTGCGTGTCGCCGCCGGACGTGAAGTCCTCGAGCGTGCCGCCGGCGATCAGCTCGTCCATCGCAGAGGCGCGAGCCTGCATCTCCTCCGTCTTGTCGCGCGCGCGAGAGATGGCGGCACCCGTATCGGCCATCTGGTCGCCGATTCCGGTTGACGCCTCGCCGATCCGCACCGAGGCCTCGGCCGCCGAGTACTGCGCCTTGATGACCTCTTTCTGGCTCCGAAATGACTCGATCTTCGCGGAGAGCGTCTTCTCGTTCGCCACGAGCTTCTCCTGTTGGGCCTCGAGCTCGTCGACCTGGCGATCGAGATCCTGGAGCTGAGTCTGGGCACCCGTCTTGCGCTCGAGCGCCAGCCGGGCCAGATCCTCGCGGCCCGCGCCGAGCGCCTCGCGCGCCTGCGACTCGAGCTTGGGGACGCTCGCCTCGAGCTTGTCCGCCTGCAGCTGGAGCCGCTTCTTCGCCGTGACGACGTCGGCGACGCCGCGCTTGACGTTCTGAAGCAGCTCGAGCTGCTGCTCGTACGAGTAGTCGAGCGTCTCGTTCGGGTTCTCCGCCTTGTTCAGGACCTTGTTCCACTTGGCCTTGATAATCGTCATCGTGCGTTCCATGAGCCCTGCCACACTGTCCTCCTCTTCGATGTCGAAGTAGCCTATCCAGCCTTGCTCACCGAACGACGCATGGAGCCGGCCTGGCTGTCGAACGCCTACCTCGTCGCGGACGAGGAGGGCGGGACGGCTGTCTTCGTCGATTCCGGCCCGCCGATGGAGCCGCTCATCGAGATCGCACGGGCCTGGAGCGTGGAGCCGCACCACGTCCTGCGGACTCACGCGCACCACGATCATGTCGCGCACGAGGCTGAGCTCGGGGTCGAGGTCGTCACCGGCCCCCTCGAGGTGGGCGGGCTCCATGTCGAGGCGCTCGCAACGCCCGGCCACTCGGACGACCATCTCGCGTTCGTCGTCAACGGCGAGCTCTGCTTCTCGGGCGACATCCTCTTCAAGGACGCGGTCGGTGGCGGAAGCGACGTGCCGGCGATCCGGCGCTCCGTGATGGAGGTGCTGATGAAGCTGCCTCCCGAGACGCGCGTCCTGCCCGGCCACACCGAGGAGACGACGATCGGACGCGAGTGGGAGGAGAACCCGTTCGTCCGCGTCTGGCGCGGCGACGAGCCCGAGGGCGACGAGCCGTGCAGCGTCGACGGCGAGGAGGCCGTGATCGTGGTCTGGTCGCCCGACTACGACGGCAAGGGCAAGGCGCTCGTGCGGTTCGCCGGCGGCCGCGAGGCGATCGTGGGCGGCTCGAAGGTCGTCAAGGTCTAGACCACTTCCTGGATCCGAGAATTCCGGATGTTTGGCGTCCGGAGCGGATGGTTATAGTATTTGGGATCCCAAATGACCGATTTTGGATCCACAACACTCGTCGAAGCGCCACGAGTGGCTGAGAACGAGCGCGAGATGAAGCTCGAAGAGCCGTGCCTCAGCACCGCCGAGGTTGCCGAGTGCACGTGCCCGGACTTCTGCGAGCGCGACCACGACACCGACTAGGAGGCCACTCATGACCGCAGCGGGAAACGGCAACTCGCCGAACGGCCAGGCACCCCTCGCGGACTGGGCGACGAGCCCCCGCTGGCGCGGTATCGAGCGCCCCTACACGGCTGAGGACGTCGAGCGGCTGCGCGGCCCCGTGCGGGTCGAGCACACGCTTGCGCGACTGGGAGCGGAGCGTCTTTGGCAGCTCCTCGAAGGCGACGACTCCGTGACGGCGCTCGGCGCCATGACCGGCGGCCAGGCCGTGCAGATGGCGAAGGCCGGGTTGAAGGCGATCTACCTCTCGGGGTGGCAGGTCGCCGCCGACGCGAACCTGGCCGGCCAGACCTATCCAGATCAGAGCCTCTACCCGGCGGACAGCGCGCCTGCGCTCGTCCGGCGCCTGAACAACGCGCTCCTGCGCGCGATCCAGGTCGAGACCGTCGAAGGCAACGAGGTCGACTGGATGCTCCCCATCCTCGCCGACGCAGAGGCCGGCTTCGGCGGGCCCCTCCAGGCCTACGAGCTGATGCGCGGGATGATCGAGGCCGGCGCCGCAGGCGTCCACTACGAGGACCAGCTCTCCGCGGAGAAGAAATGCGGGCACCTGGGAGGCAAGGTGCTCGTGCCGACGAGCCAGTTCATCCGCACGCTGACGGCCGCCCGCCTCGCCGCAGACGTCGCCGGCGTGCCGACGGTGCTCGTCGCGCGCACCGACGCGCTGAGCGCAACGCTCCTGACGAGCGACGTCGACCCGGCCGACCAGGAGTTCCTGACCGACGGGCGGACGCCCGAAGGCTTCTTCCGTATCCGCGACGGCCTCGAGCCGGTGATCGCTCGTTCGCTCGCCTACGCGCCCTACGCCGACATCCTCTGGTTTGAGACCTCGACGCCCGACATGGGCGAGGCCCGCGAGTTCGCCCACGCGATTCACGAGCGCTTCCCGGGCAAGCTCCTCGCCTACAACTGCTCGCCCTCCTTCAACTGGCGCAGTCACCTCGACGACTCGCAGATCGCCTCCTTCCAGGATGAGCTCGGTGCGCTCGGCTACCGCTTCCAGTTCGTGACGCTGGCGGGCTTCCACGCGCTCAACGCGTCGCTCTTCGAGCTCGCGCACGGGTACGCGCGTGACGGGATGACCTCATACGTCGCCCTCCAGGAGCGCGAGTTCGAGCTCGAGGAACATGGGTACACCGCGACCCGGCATCAGCGCGAGGTCGGCGCCGGCTACTTCGATGCCGTGCTCCAGGCGCTCGGGGAGAGCTCGACGCTCGCGCTCGCGGGGTCGACCGAAGAAGCCCAGTTCAAGCCGTGAGCCGCGTCGAGACGATGCCCGAGGGCGTCGAGCTCCTCGCTCCCGGCGACGACGAGATCCTCTCGTCGGCCGCCCTCGCGTTCGTCGCCAGGCTCCACCGCGACCTGAACCCCGTACGCCTGGAGCTGCTCGAGAGCCGTCGCGAGCGCCAGGCCGAGCTCGACGCAGGCTCGCTGCCCGACTTTCTGCCTGAGACGAGCGGCGTGCGCGAGAGCGACTGGCGTGTCGCCCCGGCGGCGCCGGGCCTGCTCGACCGGCGGGTCGAGATCACGGGCCCCCTCGAACGCAAGATGACGATCAACGCCATGAACTCGGGCGCGCGCGTGTTCATGGCCGACTTCGAGGACGCGCTCTCGCCCACGTGGCAGAACGTCGTCGAAGGCCAGCGCAACCTTGCCGAGGCCGTCCGCGGCACGATCGAGCTCGAGACAGAGCGGAAGACGTATCGGCTGAACGAGGAGACCGCAGTGCTCGTCCCGCGGCCGCGCGGCTGGCACCTGCACGAGCGTCACGTCCTCGTCGACGGGGAGCCCGTCTCGGCGAGCCTCTTCGACTTCGGCCTCGCCTTCTTCCACAACGCGGCCGAGCTGCTCGAGCGCGGCTCGGGGCCGTACTTCTACCTGCCCAAGCTCGAGAATCATCTGGAGGCACGGCTCTGGAACGACGCTTTCGTCCTGGCACAGGACGAGCTCGGGCTCGACCAGGGGACGATTCGCGCGACCGTTCTCATCGAGACGATCCTCGCCGCCTTCGAGATGGACGAGATCCTCTACGAGCTCCGCGAGCACTCGTCCGGGCTGAACGCCGGTCGCTGGGACTACATCTTCAGCGCGATCAAGAAGTTCCGCCTGCGCCCGGAGTTCGTGTTGCCGGACCGCGCCCAGGTGACGATGACCGTCCCGTTCATGCGCGCGTACACGGAGCTGCTCGTCGCGACCTGCCACCGGCGCGGCGCGCACGCGATGGGCGGCATGGCCGCGTTCATTCCCTCCCGGAAGGATCCCGAGGTGAACGAGGTCGCTCTCGGCAAGGTGCGCGAAGACAAGGAGCGCGAGGCCGGGGACGGCTTCGACGGGACGTGGGTCGCGCATCCGGACCTCGTGCCCGTGGCGACCGAGGTCTTTGACTCCGTGCTCGGCGAGCGGCCGAACCAGGTCGATCGCCTGCGCGACGACGTGGAGGTCTCGGCGGCCGAGCTGCTGTCGATTCCAGACACGCCCGGCGAGGTCACCGACGAGGGGGTTGCGGTCAACGTCCGCGTTGGCATCGGCTACCTCGACTCCTGGCTGCGGGGAGTGGGCGCAGCCGCGATCGACAACCTGATGGAGGACGTCGCCACTTCGGAGATCTCGCGCTCGCAGCTCTGGCAGTGGGTGTGGCACGGGCGCGTCTCCCGGGAACGAGTGCTCGAGGAGATCGCACGGACGGATGCGCCGGCGGATGCGAAAGACGTCTTCACGGAGGTCGCGCTTGCCGACGAGTTCGTGGACTTCCTCACGCTTCCGGCCTACGAACGGCTATGACGACGCTCGAACGCACGAAGGCCGACGAGATCGCCATCGTCCTCGAGGAGGAGATCGTCTCCGGTGAGCTCGAACCGGGGCAGGTCCTGCGTCAGGAAGAGGTCTCGGAGCGGTTCGACGTCAGCCGAACGCCGGTGCGGGAGGCGCTGCGGAGGCTCGCCGCGCTCGGCCTCGTCTCGTTCGTCCCCAACCGCGGCGTCCGTGTGCGCACGATCACGGCGCAGGAGCTGCGGGAGGCCTTCCTCGTCCGCGCGGAGCTCGAGTCGCTGGCGACGGAGATTGCGGCGCCGAAGTTCACCGAGGCGGAGCTCGACGAGCTCGAGGTGGCCGAGGAGGCGTTCAGCGCCGCGACGCAGGCGCTACGGGCGCGGCCGCGCGAGGACGTCGACCGCTGGCGGCTGACGCACGACTGGGTGCTGGCGAACCACGGCTTCCACGACGTCATCTATCGCGTCGCCGAAGCGCCCCTGATCGAGCGGCTGGCCAAGAGCGCGCGCCGCTCCTTCTCCGGCCACGCCGTGTGGGCCCCCGGAGGCTCGGAGACCGATGCGCTCTACGAGCGCAACGACTTCGAACACAAGGCGATCATCGCGGCATTGCGGGCCGGAAACGGCGCGGGAGCGAGGGCGCTGGCGCGCGAGCACGTGATGCACTCGTTTGAGCTGCTCACGCACGTCCTGGAGCGGCTCGGAGGCGGCGAGCGGCACCTACGCGTGGAACGCAGCTAGCCGCTCGGCCTCCTCGTTCAGCTCGGCGCGGGCCTGCTTCGCGAGCCGGCCGAACGGCTCGAGCTCGATGCGCCCCTTCTCACAGCGCCAGGTTCCGGCGACCTGCCCGTCCACGAGAAACGTATTCACGGAGTGGGGGGTCTTGACATTGAAGACGCGCGGCCGGTACTGCTCCGGGAGCACTCCGGTGCGCCGCGCGTGGACGAGCAGCGTCGCGTCCCAGACCGGGAGGAAGCGGGGTGGGGCGGGAGTCTCGGAATCGGGAAGCGGGGCCCGCGGGAGGTCCAGGAGCTCCTTGCCGTGCTCGTCCTGGAACCGGCGCAGGTCCAGCCGCTCGAGCGCAGGCCTGATCACGGTCGGCTTCAGCCCGATCCAGTTGGCGATGTCCTTAGCGGCGGCGGGGCCGAACCCTTGGAGATAGCGCCGGGCGAGGTGCTCGACGCCTTCGCCCTCGCTCGCGTTCTCGGGGCCGACCCAGTCCTCCGCAAGCGCATAGAGATCGGCGCGCCGCCGCTCCCATGTGCCGGAGGGCGGGACGCGCACGAGCTCGACCCAGAGGCCGACTCCCGGCCGCCAGACCTCGCTTCCGAGCGCGTCGGCGATCTCGGTCGCCGTCCTCGGGCCATCGGTCAGGAACTTCCGGATCCTGGCTGCCGCGCGCCGAAACTCGCGCTCGGGATGCTTGTACACGCGGGCCCGTTCGCTCCGGCGGCCACGGAGCGCGACGGCGAAGGGCCAGTAGTCGCCCTTCGAGACGAGGTGGATCGTCGTCCGCATCAGCGTCCCTTGCACGATGGATCCACGCTCGAGCGCGCGCGTAAGCTGCTCGCGCTCGAACCCGGCGAGCCGTGACCAGAGCCCGATGTACATCGCGGGCGCGTACTGCGCCTGGACCCCGGCCATGCGCTCGAGCGCCTTGGGGATCGGCGTCTTCGCCCGCTCGAGCAGCAGTTGGCGCGCGAGCAGCGCGCGGTTCAGTTCGCGCTGGGTGAGAGTCCGGGCGGCCACGACTCGACGCTACACCCATGACCATTGTGGACACTTTCGCTCAGAAGTTGTGTACGCTATGGCCGTGAGCGTGCGGGTTGGGATTCGCGATCTGCGAGAGCGAATGAGCTACTGGCTGGGCCGGGCTGCAGACGGTGAAGAGCTGATCGTCACCCGGCACGACGAGCCAATCGCCCGGATCACGAACATCGATGGCCGGACGACGCTCGACAGGCTGATCGAAGAAGGTCTCGTCACGCCTGCGAAGCGTGAGAAGCGGAAGATCCGGATCGAAGATCTGATCCCCGCGCGAGGAAGCGTGTCGGAGCTCCTGATCGAGGATCGCAAGCGGGGCTTCTGAACCTCTATCTCGATTCATCGGCACTAATCAAGCTCCTGATCCGCGAGGCCGAATCGGAGCGCGCGATCGAACTCTGGAGCTCGGCCGGATCGGTCGCAAGCACCCGGCTCATCTACGTCGAGGCACGGTCTGCCCTCGCGCGTGCGCTCCGCGCTAGGCGACTGCGCCCCGTCGCGCTCATCGCCGCGAAGCGGGGACTGGACACGCTCGTCGACCAGTTGCGGTTGGTCGACACGCGACCGACACTGATCAGGGCGGCCGGTGAGGTAGCGGAGCACTACCGACTGCGGGCGTACGATGCGATCCACCTCGCTTCAGCCCTATCGCTCGAGAAGGGGGACCTCGTCTTGGCCTCTTGGGATGCCGACCTGCGCCGGGCGGCGGGCGATGCCGGGCTGGCCGTCGCTCCCTAGTGACCGCGCTCGCGGCCGCGCCAGTAGGCGACGGCGGCGACGGGCCTCGAGACGATCACGATTCCCGCCTGGTCACGGACGACGAGCAGTCGCGGCTCCATGAAGTCGTCCACCCGATCCTGCGGCACCGTGTACCTGAAGCTGCCGTCCGGCGCGATCGCGATCGGCACGCGGTAGGCGTCGTCGTAGTCAAGCTCGAGCGAGGCGGCGCCTTCAGCGCTCACATGCCCCTCGAGACCGTAGACCTTCGTCAAGTCGGACTCGTCCGAGCGAGTGCTGACAAAGAGCGGAGCGGCCTCGTCCGGAACGGCTGCGTCGTCCCAGTCGTCGGGGACCGATGTCGTCGCGATGATCGAGCCCCGATCGTCGCGCGCGATCAAGCGGAACCCGGAGGCGTGCGCGGAGGCGAGGTGCTCTGCGGGCACCTCGAAGACGAAGTAGCGGTCGTCGCCGAGCGCGATTGCATTGCTTCCGCCGTCCTCGTAGGCGATCTCGAGCTCGGCTCCGGCCGGAGCGTTCAGCCTGCCGGCAAGGACGACCGGGGTTGCGTCTCCGGCCCCGTCGTCTGAGGGGACGGTGACGTCGATCGGGCGCGCGACCTGGTCGGATCCAGTCGAGCAGGTGGCACCGCGTCCGCGATCGTCGACGGTCACGAGCTCGGTGCAGCGGCCGCCGTCGCGGAGCGCCGCCGCATACAGCGTCGAGGAGCCTGTCGACGCCACGGCGCGGGCATGCTCGACGTCTGGGTTCAGCCGTAGGTCCTCGGGCAACCCGCGGTCGACGGCCGCGATCTCCTCCTTCACGTGCTCGGGCGCGGGCCAGCCGAGGAGGGCCGCCGTCCCGAACGCAGCGCCCGCGACGACGAGCGCCGTCACGCAGGCGATCGCCGCGGTGCGCAACTTGCGGCGGTGCGCACGGCGCCGTTCCAGATGCCGGCCGTACGCCGCGGCGAGGTCGTCACGGAGAGTGTCGTTAGCGGTCATTCCTTCCTTCTATGCGCCGAGCGGCGGAAACGTTTCCGTCTCGCCGGTGTATATGGGGATGACGTGCTGGAAACCGATGCGGAGCTGATCCGCCGCGCGCGCGAGGACCCGGACGCGCTCGGCGAGCTCTACCTGCGCTGGAAGCAGCCCATCTTCTTCTGGTTCCGTGCCCGCGTTCCCGAAGCGGACGCCTCCGAGCTGACGGCCGAGCTCTTCGCGCAGGTGGCGCTCAATCTGAGGCGCTTCCGCGACGAGGTGGGCGGTTCGGCCGGGCCCTGGCTCTACGGCATCGGGAAGAACCTGCTGCGCCGGTACTACGAGCGGGGCCGCGTCGAGCAGGAGGCTCGTGTGCGGCTCGGCATGCCCATCCGCTCGTACGAGGCCGAGTTCGAGGCCGTCGAGGATCGTCTGTCCGCCGAGGGCTCGGGCCTCACCGCCGCGCTCGAGACGCTTCCTGAGGGTCAGCGGGCGGCGCTCGAGCTCCGCGTGCTTGGCGAGCGTCGCTACGACGAGATCGCGACTGCCCTCGGCTGCACCGAGGTCGCCGCGCGTTTGCGGGTCATGAAGGCTCTCGGGAAGCTCGCTCGGCTCGTTCGGGCGCCGACCGGCTAGGGTCGGCGGCGTCATTTGAGTCGAAGGGTTGGAGGGTCGCTGTTCGGCTACCCTGGGGGCTCGCGGGGCTATAGCTCAGCTGGAAGAGCGCCTGGATCGCACCCAGGAGGTCGTCGGTTCGAGTCCGACTAGCTCCATCGCTCAACCGGGCCGTTCCCCGGCCTCCGGCTTCTTCCCCGGAAGCCGATTGGTGAGTGGATTGGTGAGTACGGCAGGACGCGGGGCCTGTGTAGTGCGGCCGTAGCCCGACTCGAGCCGGGCGATTGTCCGGGCTTCTGTGCCCGAATCGGCCCGGTTGCCCGAGTAGTCCGATCTCGCCGGAGCGGGCAGCCGTGTGCCGCCGAGCGTAGACGTGGCCGCAACACGGAGTGAGGCCCGGCGAGCCGGGCCTCAATCGCCTGTTGGCGGGTAGGACTACGTGGCGTCTTCGGGCGACTCCCGGTACCGGACTACTCCGCGCGAGACCTTCTCGCAGAAGCCATCCTTCGTCTTCGCTGCCGTGTAGACCATCGCGGCCAGGGTGGCGAGCGGGGTCTTCCCTGGCAGCTTGGCGATCTTCTGTGCGGCCTCGCAAAGCTCGGCCACCTTCATGTCCTGGCCCTCGTGCTTTTTGAGGACGCGGATCAATGCCTCGCGTCCGGAGACCTTCTTCTTGGGCGTGGCTGGCATTTCGTCTCCCTTCCGCCCGGCGCGGGATGCGCCCGGTCGGGTCACACACGTAGCTCTGTATGTGGAGGAAGTCGAGTCGGGCGGCTAGTGCGCGGGGACACCTCCGTGGCCGTCGAGCGGCGATTCCGTGAGCCGGTGGGGTGTGTGATCCATCCCCCAGAAAACAATCGGCCCCTCATGGCCGTCGAACTCGACCTCCCGAACGGGCATTCCTCGCCGAACGGGCACGCCAATAGGGTGAGCAAGGACTTCCCGCGTGCCGTCCTCGAATTCGATCGCAACTCGATCGTCTTCCAGCTCGACAGCCGTCCCACTCCGCGTCGTTCGGACTACCGGGGGAGGCTCCTCGATCCGATCCAGCAACCGGCGAAGGGCAGCCTTCCAGGGCGCATCGGTGACGAGCACCAACACGTCGCCCGTTTCCGGCCGATAGACGCATCCCCACCACTTGGCATACGGCGGCGATGACACCCGCTCGTCGGGCCGCTCAACCCACGTGCATCCGCGCTCTCGGCAAGCGTCGTCAAGCCGGTGCCTGAGGGTTTTGCTCACACCTCAGCGGAACGGCGGCGTCGAAAAGCACATGCGAATGCGAGGAAGTCCGTGAGTCCAGGCGTCGTTCCGTACTCGACTTGGCGAACCGACACGATTTCGAACATCGGCTCCACCGAGTCCACGATCTCAGCGAGCGTCAGACGCGGGAAGCCAAGCTTCTGCGCGTGAGGAGGATCGTCCGGCGTGTCGGCGCTTCCTGAAACGTCCAGCCACAACCCGCCAGGCTCCAGCGTCTGCGCGACTGCCTCGGCGTAAGCCCTCCGACCAGCGCCGTTCTTGAATGTGTGAAGGACTCCGCGAGCGAAGACCACCTCAGATTTCGGGAGTCGCGCGCGATCTACAGGCACGTCAGCAACGAAGAGGCGGAGCGCAAGATTCTCGCGCTTCGCGCGCCTCTGTGCGCGGAAGATCGCCTCGGCGGAAACGTCACATGCCGCAACCTCGTATCCCATGCGAGCCAGCCAAAGGGCTGTCGTTCCCAAGCCGCAGCCGATCTCCAACACCGTTGCGGGGGGTGGTGCGAAGGCGCGGAAGAGATCCACAACGGCCGGTGCGACGGCCACGTCCTCCCATGGAACGTCTTCCCGACGGAAACGATCATCCCAATCGGCGGTGTGCTGCTCGGGCCGCGTCACGGCGAAGAGCACGGTATATGAGACAGACCTCCTTCTACGCGCGAGCGCTAGGGGATGATCCGTGCTCCTTGATGCCGCCAAGGCAGTGACGGCCCGGAGGATTCGTCGCCCGCGATGGTGGACGTGCCTTTCTCATCGAGGTTGATTTCATCGCGGGCGGCGAATCGTCCCAGCGCGTCACCGGTGCTGTGCCGATCCTTCTCCAGGTACCGCTCCCGGATACGGCTCGCCAGCACCGCGCCCTTGATGGCTGGCGCGGAAATCGCTTCCGGGACGTCTGCGATGGCCTTCTGCATCGCTTCGACCTTCTGGTCGTCGTCCCAGTCCACGCGGGCCTGAACGTCGGAGAGAAGCTGTTGGAAATCGCGCTGCGCCTTGTGCAGGTCGCCGGGCTTCCCGGATTTCTGGACGAGCCAACCGGGCAGTAGGTTCGCGGGATCGTCCACGCCGGATACGTCGTCAATCTTCAGGTTCTGAAGGAGGTTCACTCGCTCTCCCTGCTCGTGGCGACGTAGAACTCGTCCTGTACGCGCCCGGCCATCGTTGTGATTTCGGAGCCGACCAAGACGCCCTGGGTAGCGACTAGCGCGAGAGCCTGCTCATCGGTGAGCGTGACGTCACGCTTGAAGCTCTCGGCGTCTACGTTCGTGCCGCCAGCGTCGAGGACGACCTCGGTCGCGTTGACTACGAGGTAGTTCACGCCGAGAAATCCATGACTAGAACGGTGCCCGGTGGATCGACCGTGATCGACCCGCCCGGCGTGGCCTTCAGGTCACCGAACTTGAAATAGACCGGCCCTTCGGCCTGGATGAGCACGCGCGTGCGATCCGCGACCGTGATCGAGCTGTCGCCGCCCTCGGGATCGTAGGCACCCGCGATCCAGCCAGGCCCGCAGTTGACGGTGCCGTCTGAATCCGCGTCGGGTAGAAGGTTCAGAGCCATAGCCGGGAGCCGGGGAGATGCTCAGCGATAGGGGCGAGGTGCGATTCGGCCGGTGCGCTCACGGCCAAGTCGTACGAAGCCTTCCTCTCCGTTGCCGGAGTCGGATATGAGATGCAGGTTTCCCTCCTGCCTCCGCGCGCCCTATCGCTCAGCGTCTCCCTATAGGCCCCTCCCTCGGGTGGCTTCCTGAAACTGCTGGAGCAGGGTGCGCAACTCCCAGTCCTGCGAGGCCCGCACGCTGAGCCGCTGCGGATTCGGAACGATCTCGCCCGCGCTACGCAGGAGCCTGGCTGCCGCCGCCGCCTTCTCCTGCGCCAACGCGAGCGATTCCGTGCAACTCACGATGGCGTGGATGAACTCGATCAGCTCGGCCTGGAGAGCCTCATGCTCCTCCATCCGGTGGCGGTAGCGGTCGAAGAGATCGTTCGTGGCCGCGACCTGATCGTCGGCGCGCTTCTCCTTGATCTCATCGTCGGCCGCGATCTTGCGCAGGGCTTCCTCGGACAGGAGTAGGCCCTCATCGGCGCGCGCTCGTAGTTCGGCAGCGGTCAGCATTACGCGTCCTCCTCCTCCTCCTTGTAGAGATCGGGGGCGTTGATCCGTGGCGGCTTTCGCTTCAGCGCGTTCGCGGCCGTGTTCAACTCGACCTTCGGGAACTCGGTGCGGCCGTCGTTGCGCAGCCTGATCCGTTCCCCGACCGTGCCGGTATCCGGGTCGTCCGAAGACTTGGCGACGGCATCGGAGGCCAGGAGATTCTCGCCGGGGTTGCGCCCCAGCAGAGCTTTCGCAATGGCCGAGCCGACGTCGTTGGTCGCGGCCTCGTACGCGTCGAGGGCTTTGGCGAGCGCCAGCTGGTTGGCCGGAGTGTCCTCGGCCCGCAGGGCGAGGGCCTTCTCGGCTACCTCACAGCGGAGCTTCAGTTTCTCGTAGCTGGTCACTTGGGGACTATATGGAGCGGCGTCATCCCGCAGTCACTAATCAGTAACTCGGCGCCCGGCTCGGCGGTACCCGCCCGTAGTCTCTGACCGCCCCACGGTCTAGTCTGGCCACGTGCCCACCGGCAGCTACTCCCACGCGCGCAAGAAGGAGCTTGGAGCCTTCTACACGCCAGGGGAGATGGCGGCGAAGCTCGTTGAATGGTGCATCCGCTCTCCAAAGGACACGATGCTCGATCCGAGCTTCGGGGGCTTCGTGTTCTTGGAGGCAGCGCGGGAACGTCTCCTCGCGCTAGGTGCCAATCGGCGGAGCGTCGGGCGCCAGTTGTGTGGCATCGACGTGGACGAAGACGCGGTACACGTAGGGAGAGACGAGGAGGGATTGGCTGACTGCCGGCTCCTCCACGCGGACTTCTTCCGCATCGCCCCATCAGAGGAGATGCGGTTCATGGTGAACATCGGCAATCCGCCTTACGTGCGCTACCAGTCCTGGAACGGCGGTGCCGACAACGCGCATGCCCTCACAGAGGCGATGGGCGTACCTCTTACACGCCTCGCCTCGACTTGGGCGCCCTTCATTCTTCACGGTTGCCGCTTCCTTCATGAAGGGGGACGCATGGGGCAAGTGCTCCCAGCCGAGCTCCTCCACTCGCAGTACGCCAGGCCGGTCATCGACTACCTGATCTCGTCCTTCAGGTCGGTGACGGTGGCCGTCTTCGAGGAAAAGGTGTTCCCAGGCGCGTTGGAGGAGGTCGTCCTGCTGTTCGCGGATGGCTACGGGCATGGCCCAGCGAGAGGAGTTCGCCTAGTCGCGTGTCGCAATCTGGACGACGTGACGCCTGATCGGATAGATGGAGCAGGCCGTGGCTACCTCGACCTCGACGTGCCCTTGCTTCGCCTCTTGCCGAAGCCGACACAGCGCCTGTATGAGCAGCTTGCGGTGGAGACGAATGTCGCAGCGCTTGGCTCGATTGCAGCCGTAGACATCGGCCTAGTCACTGGGGCAAATGCCTTCTTCATCCGCACGCGTGATGAAGTGAAGACCCTCGGCTACGACCCGCGCCTGTTCAAGGCGGCGGTCAGCAAAGCTACGGACATCGAGGGCGCTCGCTTCTCGCGCCGCGACCTGCGACAGCTCGACCGGAGGGGGCGGCGCACCGCACTGCTGGACGCTGCGGGGGCGAGTGCTCGCGCCTTAGCGACCGTTCAAGATCTCATTAGGGACGGCGAGAAGGCCAAGCTGCACAAGCGGTACAAGTGCCGAATACGCGACCCCTGGTACGCCGTGCCAATCCCGAAGTCCGGCCCTCCCGATGCCTTCCTGACGTACATGAACAACGCCTTCCCTCGCCTCGTCGTGAATGACGCGCGCGCGCTCTCGACCAACACGATCCACAAGGTCTCGCTCTTGAATGGCCACGCGCCGAGCGCGCTCGGGGTCGCGTTCTACAACTCTCTGACGCTCCTTTCAGCCGAGCTTGTCGGTCGTTCTTACGGTGGCGGGATTCTGAAACTTGAACCGACCGAGGCAGAGCGACTCCTCATTCCTCCATTCGCCTCTGGCATCGGTAGGCACCTTGAAGACGTAGATGCTGCGCTCCGCCGACGTGACCTGAATGCTGTCCTCGACCTTGTTGATGCGGTCGTCCTGAAGCCGTTGGGCTTGACCGCATCAGAGATTGCTGCGCTGCGCCGGGCGAGGGTCAAGCTGTTTAGCAGACGGCGCACTCGTAATATCAAGGCCCTTGGCACGCCCACGACGAACACTCCAGCAGCCGACCGGCGCGCGGAAGCCTCTCGCCGCCGCGCTCATCGCAGCTGACAAGCAGAAGACCGGGAGTTTCGCCGCCGTTGAATCCATCTTCCTGGGCGCCATGTGGCAGTTCGACCAGGATGTCGTATCCGGCCTAGCCAACCAGGGCGACATTCAGAATGGCAAGGGCGACTTCTTCAACGACTTCTTGGGAGTACTGCTCAAACGCGGCTCTGGGAAGGAGGTATCTGCTCGGCCAGGAGTGCCGGGTTTGAGCTTTCGCTCGCACAAGCTGGACTGCGCGTATCCGGCCACAGGAGACGTCCGGTTCATCGTTGAGACGAAGGCCACCGGCATTCCGAGGCACGCACGCAACACGCGCCAGCCCAACCCAGAGGGTCGGCCAGGCTCGGCCGACCTAGAAAAGCGCGTGAAGGAGGCAGCCCTCAAAAACATCGACATCAAGGCGGAGCATTCGCGTCTTGCGGGCAAAGGTCATGGAGCCACTTCGGATCTCGTCACCTTCCTGCGCCGGACTCCGCCGCTGACTTGCATGTTCATCACCTCGCGCGTCGTCAGTGACAACGACCGCCTGCGGGTTGAGCACTACGCGCGCATTGCTCAGGTGTGGTTCGACTACTGCGGCATCTACTGCTACGGCCTCGACAAAGCGCGTACGGGTTACGAAGGGAAACAAGTTCATACGACGCTTGACCTCGACCGCGTATTGAGCCAAGTGCAGACGGCTCTCCGCGCCATGCCTTGACGACTCAGCTGGCCTCGGACGACCCGACCGGAAGCTTCAAAACCCATGCTGGCTACCTCACCGCACTGGCGTATCTCTGTGGCTACACGATCTTCAAGCGTGACCCCCCGGCCATCACGGCGCTTGCGACAAGGATCAAGGCGGAACCGAGCTACGCGGCCACGGTCGCTCGGCCCGGCTTCGACGGTGACCAGCTCAGGCGATCTCTTGACGCCGCGTGGGGCTCGGAGCTGTTGCTCGCGATCACCGGCACCTACGCGCCCGAGGATCTGCGGGGCGTCAGCAACACCTGGGTAGCCATCCAGGCGTACTACGCCTGCTACCACATCACGCAGGCGCTCGTCATCGCAAAGGGCCAGCCGCGCCCGACGAGCCACCCGAAGACCCAGAAGATGTTTGTGGACGCATGGGTCTCGCCGCCCAGGAACCTGGTGCCGTGGTCATTGGGCGCGGTCGATAAGGGATACCGGAACCTTCCGAGCGGTCACGTTGTTGATGAATCCGTTCACCCATGGGCGGCGTTGGATGCTGCATCGGCCATAGACCTGGCGTGCAAAGCGTTACGCACGACTCGGCAGGACTTCATAGTTGATGAGAAGAAGAATGAGCGTTCGAAGAAGCAGAAGGCTCGTCGCAAGGTGTGGCGACTAAAGGAAGACGAGCGTCTCGCGAAGGGCAACAAGCCGCGCAAGGAGCCAACGTTTCCGCTCCCATACCTCACACGCTCAGAGCACACGGCGGTGGAATCTCGGACAAGGGCCTTCGGCGTCCTCGACTATCTGTACCGACTCCGGATCAAAGCGCAGTACGAGGACTCGACTCTGTTCAGCGAAGGCCCTGAAGAGCCGGCCGAGTCCCTTCACGCCTACCTCCATCTTGCGCAGATCGTGCGCTCGACGCTGTTCCTGCACGAGCTGTTCATCGAGCGGATAGTCGGTCGCAAGGTGCTCGAGCGACTTGTGGACGCCTGGATCAAGAGGCAAGCCTCTTCTCCAGTGAACCCTCTCGCAGACCGGCGCAACCTGATCCTGCCCTGAGGACGGCCTGTCCACGCTCGACGTGGCCGAAACGGCGCCTAGCGCGGCGAGGGTGGCCCACCTACGCTGCCGGAAGGCCGGGGCAGAGCGGGGAAGCATCCGCGCGCGCCGGAAGTTCGACCCCGCGCTCCGGCCCCAAAGCGCTTCCCGCGCCGCCTGGTCGAGCTTGGCGCTGCATATATCGTCGGCGAGGAACGTGACGAACGAAGCGAACGGGAAGCTCGATGAGGGGATCAGCGACGAGGACGTTGCGCTTCTGCTTGCTGCGCTAGCAGAGGCAGAACGTGCGACCGCTGCCGAGTCGGTAATGCGCTTCGTTCCTCCCCGGCCAGCGATTCTCGAAGAGGCATCTGCTCGGCGGCATCAATTCGTCTTCGGTCGTCGAGGTGTGGGGAAGACGACGTTGCTGCGTCGGGTCGCAGCCGGAGGCTCGGATAGCGGCCGTGCTGTGATCTTTATCGACATCGAGACCCTCCGGGGTAGGCCGTACCCGGACGTGTTGATCGAGTTGCTTGGGGAACTGCTGGAGCACCTGGAAGCCCGTTTGGAGGAGGGAGGCTGGAAGCCCAGGTGGAAGCGCCGGAAGCTGCTCGGCCGGGTTCGAGGTCTTGCTGAAGCGATGGGCCTACTGCTACGGGAGCCGCAGTCCGCAGAGCACACAATCAGCACTCTGCGGGCTAAGTCGATGCGCAAGAGCAGTCGACGCTCGTTCGGCGGCGGTGTTCGGCTCGCGCTTCAACGGCGCGGAACCGGTGTAGACGTTGCCGCAGCAAGAGGCGCAACACGAGAGCGCGACGTCGGCGAGCAGTCGGAGGCAAAGGTTGAAGCGAAGTTCGAGAAGACCAAGATGGATGGCCTTTCCGAGGCGGCGATCCTTATCCGCGACGTGCTCGACGATGCCCAGCAGGAGCTCGGCGTTCCGACGCTGGTCGTCCTCGACGACTTCTACCACATCGCCCTCGATGACCAGCCCGAAGTTCTCGCGTACTTGCACCAAGTCGTCAAGGATCTCGACATCAACCTGAAGATCTGCGGTGTTCGCCACCGCCTGAAGCCGTTCCGGGACGGCGATCCACCCGTTGGGATGCAGCCCAGGCACGATGCAGCGACGATCTCGCTCGACATCACGCTTGAGCGCTTTGATGTAGCTCGTCAGTTTCTTGAGCAGGTGCTGGCTGGGATCTGTGAGCCGCTGGGGATCGAGATCGACCGCCTGCTCACGGCCGGAGGCCGGGAACGACTCGTGCTCGCATCGGGAGGCGTGGCGCGCGACTACCTATCGCTGGCGCGCACCGCGTTGCGTAACTCCACAGAGCGCCCGTCGTACCAGTATCGGCTCAAGAATCGGATCACGGCGGAAGACGTAGCGCAGGCCGCAAGCGACCTGTACGAGCAGAAGCAGGAAGAGCTGAAGCACGACGCGGGGGACGAAGCAGAAGCTCTGCGGTCGCGCCTGTCGGAGATCGTCAAGTTCTGCGTGGAGACCAACGGGACGAACGTCTTCCTTGTTGAGACGACCAAGCTGCAGGAGGAGGCGTGGGGGAAAGAGGTGCAGGCCTTGACCGACTTGCGGCTCATACATCGTGTCGACACGCTCTCCACGAAGCGAGGCGGCGAGACCTACCCGGGACGGAGATTCGCCGCATTCACCCTCGACCTCAGCACCTGGACGAGCACTCGCGCGGAGCGAATCAGGCCGATCAACTTCTGGGAGCAAGGCGGTCGGCAGAAGATCCGCGAGCCGAAGTTCATCTACACGCCTGAGCGGGCGGCTGATGTCGCACTCGTGGGCATTCCTCAAGCGGTGACCTCGCCGCTCGCCGAAGACGAACAGCTCTCGTTCGACGATGTCGCGCCAGAAAACGAGGAGTAGATAGCCACTAGGGGCCATCCCCCAGCGGCGTGGCCCGTAGGACAGCTACTCTGGATCAGCCCGCAGCGAGGCTCCGCCCGGTGGGCGTTACGTTTAAAGAGGTACTGGAAATATGCGTAACGCGGACGAAACTGCGGGTATGGAGTGCGTCCACTGCGGCCGTCCGGCAACCAGGCTCGTCCCGGTTCACTTCGCTACTTGGCGCGAGCATCCGGCTCGAATCCGACGCGGCGGCTATCGCGTTCAGCTGGCCGATATGGCGTTGTGCGACGACTGCCCCGTCGCTGGCAGATGCGCGATCTGCCGGGAGCCGCTGACGGGGAAGCGCCGGGGCGCGAAGTACTGCTCAGACGCCTGCAAGATGAAGGCGCACCGCCGACGTCATCCCGCAGCTGGCCTGTGAAGTCGTTGAGCTAAAATCCTGAGCACAGGATTCGCGCACCGCGATTCCAGTCTCCATCACCGCCTTACCCGGCCCGCGCAAGCGGGTCGGCGGCGTTTTTGCAGAAATCATCACAAGCTATACTTGTCCTTGTGATTTTCGTGACTGGATACCGTGAGCGACCTGCTTATTTCTGAGGCCGAAGCCCGCGCGGAGTTCGCGGCCCGTATTGCGCACGATGCGTTGGTGGCCGAGCACGGAACGCCCGCAGACGAGGGCGGGCAGGAAGTACCCGAGGTTCTGCAACCACTCTGGTGGGCGATGGCCGCGTATATGGAGGTGCCCGATCCGGACGTGATCGTCGCGGCGCTAGCTACGGCCGTCGCGCAGGCCGTGCCGGGCGATCCGCTGTGGCTGATGATCGTGCATCCCTCCTCGTCGGGAAAATCCGAGGTGATCCGGCTGCTGGATCAGGTCGCGGATCAGCGGGTCAAGGAGATCACTCTGCCCGGCCTGCTCTCGATCACGCAGAGTAAGAATCCGAAAGCCATCGGTCTCCTGACCAACTACATCGGGGCCGACGCCCTGTTCACGATCAGCGACCTCTCCCCGATGCTCGGTGATACCCGCCAGTCGGCGGCTGCCAAGAGCGACCTCTGGAATGCCCTGCGTGACATCTATGACGGCGAATATCGGCGCACGATGCACGGCGGATCGGTCGCCTGGAACGGGCGGCTGACGATGCTCGCGGCTTGCACCCCGGAGATCGACCGTTACTCCGCCTACGCGGACGCGCTCGGGACGCGCTGGCTCTACTACCGCCCGACCGCGACGACCGCCCAGGCCCGCCGCGACAAGACGCGCTTCGTGTTGCGCCGGTCGCAGTTGAATGAGCACCGGGCATCGGCGTGTGCCATCGCCACAGACCTGATCGTGGCTGCACGGATGCACCGGAGCAACGAACTCCCGGAATCGTTTGAGGAGCCGCTGGCGGCTGCGGCCGACCTTGCTGCCTACGGACGCGCGGCCGTACCCCGAGGCTGGAACCGCGAGGTAGACGGCATCGTGACGGCCGAGGAGCCGATGCGCCTCGCCGGGCAGCTACGGATGCTGGCGTTGGGCGCGCTGGCTCTTGGTATCGGGGAGGCAATGGCGATGAGGGTCGTCCACCGAGCCGCGCTGTCCTCGATGCCGCAAGCGCGCCGGTACGTGCTGGAAGTGCTGGCCGGTGCGGAGGACGGGATGTCGGGCCGGGCAGTCGCGCGGGCTGCCGACCTGCACCAGGCGGTGGCTGCGCGGGCGTTGGAGGACTGGGCGCTCGTGGGCTTCGCGGAGCAGCTGCCGATCAACGACGACGGCGATCCTGCTCCGGGGGCCGTATGGTCGCTGACCGCCGAGAATCGGGAGCTAGTGCGGGCCGTGACTGAACACGCGGCGGACATAGCACCCCCAAACACCCCCCTCTTAAACTCTCCTTCTAGTGAGGGGAATGTCCGGGGCGTGTTCAGCTGATGGCGATTCGGCACGGATCAAGGTCGGCGTACGCGGGGCAGAAGGGTCGGCGCGGATGCCGGTGCGCAGTGTGCCGGGAAGGGTGGCGGGAGATTCGACGGCCGCTCGAACGGGCGCGCCGCGCAAGGGTGAAAGAGAGACGGGAGCGCGGAGGTGACGGAGGCTGAACTCCGCGAGTGGGACGTACGGCATGGGTTCGATCCTGGGCTGACGTTCTACCGGCCGGTGTGTCTGTCTTCGGTGCCGGTGGTCGAGGAGCGCGACGTCCGCCGCCTGACGGTGCCCGCCTCCAGGGAGCCTGCCCCGGCTCCCTCCGGATAGCGCGGGCGGGTGGGCGGGTAGGCGGGCGCAGGCGGATGTCGCATGGTGGCCGACCATGCGGTCGGTGCTTATCCCCAGCACACGCGCGGTTTCTCGGCGCATTGGTGAGTGGTTGGTGAGTACAGCGCCGCGCCCGACGTTGCGCCAATACGGCGCGCCGTGGGCGGAAATGCGGGAAGGCACGCGGAGGTAACGTTCCTAGATGAAGCAGCCCGCTACCCCGTCCACTGCGCCCGCTACCCCGTCCGGCGCGGATCGGCGCGGCCCGAGTGGGCTGACCAGCCGCCAGATGGAGGCCGCGCTCCTGGGGCAATCCGGCCTGGACGTACCGGCCATCGCCGTCAAGATGCGGATCAGCCAGCGCTCCGCACGTAGGCACCTGACCGCCGCACGCGCGGCTGGCGTGCGTACGCGCCCGGTTACCGCGCCTGCCGATCCCACGCCCGCCCCGGCGCAGTCCAAGCGCACCGGCCGATTCACGCAGCCGAAGCCGCCTCCGGCGCGAGCGCGCGTCTATCTAGGCGATGGCCAGGGCCACGAGATCAGGTACGCCGACCGCGAGCGCCGCCGTGGCGGAATCCTCGGACGCGAATACGCCCCCGGCGACCTGGAACTGGACGACGCGGGCAAGGCGACGGGCCGCTATCTGGTCGCCGCCTCCGAGATCGTCGCCCCGACGCAATCGGCGCTCGATTACTTCAGCCCCACGGAGACCGAGGCCCGCGCCCAAGCCGTACGCGACGGCGCAACCCGCGCGCTCCACTACGACGCGGACGGGGAGCTTGTAGGCGTGGAGGATCTGGAGTGACCCTCACGCAGAAGCAGAAGCGTGTCGCGGCCTATTTGGCTCGCGGCTGGACGCAAGCCTCGGCAGCCGAGCGGGTAGGCGTCTCCCCGCGCACGATCCGCAACTGGCTGACGGATGTCGCAGGATTCAAGGAGGCAGCGACCGATCCCGCCGAGGCAGCCCGCGATATCTCCGTCGCGGAGACCTTCCAGGATCTCTTGACCGATCCGAACCCGATGGTGCGCGCTAGGGCCGTCGAGATCGCGCTGAAGTTCCCCAGCGATGCCTTCATCCAGGAGCGCACGGAGGCCATCCAGGTCGTGCTGCATGACCTACGCCGGAAGCGCCAGCCGGAGGAGGCTACGGCATGACGCCTTCCGTCACCTTGTACGAGGACGCAGACGGCAACGAGGTCGCCAGGATCACTCCGCCTACCGGCCCGGACAACTGCATCAACTTCAATCCGTGGGGCGCGATCCGCGTCACCGAGGAGGGAGCCGAGGAAGTCCACCGCCAGTTACTTCTCGACCCAGCCCGCATCCCAACGCTCCTGCCCGAACACCTGCTTCCGCCGACCGCGCCGCAGCCCACGGCGGGTGTTCAGCCCGATCTATCTGAGCGCCCGGTCGGTGGCATCTACATCCCGGACGCGCCGTGATCGAAGGCCCGCCCAGTTGCTGATCGCGGACGCTAGCGATCCGGATGGAGGCCAGGCCTCTGGTGCGGGCCGTACGAGCATCCGTGAGCGGCCGGCTCTGAGTTACGCCGGGCCAGCAGGCTCGGAATCATCCGCGACGTAGATGCGCTGGCCGTCGAGGGTGACGATCTCCACGACTCGGCCTTGCTCGTCTCGGACGGTGTATTCGACGCATTCCGGCTCGCGCTCCAGGTCGCCGGGCTTGGAGATGAAGCGCTCGCGGGGGTCAGGGTCGTTGGTGAAGAAGTGCCGCGTGCCTCGGGGCGGGAGATCCTTCCGCTCCGGGTAGTCCGCGCCTACGCAGCGGCAGTCGATGTCGGCGGGTTCGTGGCAGCGAGGGCAGTAGGCGTCCGGATCGCGCGGGAGCGAGCCGTCATCCGGCTCGCGGTGGTAGGCCCCGCCAGGCTCCTGGCCGAGGCCCGCCGCCAGCTGCTCCGGTGTCAGGTAGCCCTCGCTCATGCTGCGGTCGCCGTCCACTACTGCACCCCCGCCATCGCCTGCCGCACCGCATCGTCGGTGCGGAGCTGGTCAAACAGGTGGATGTACGTGCGCTCGGTGATCGCGCTCGACTCATGGCCCATCAGTACCGCCAGCACGGTCGAGGAGATTTCCCGGTGGATCATCCGGCTAGCGAAGGCATGCCGCATCGAGTGGAAGCTCACGCCCTCGATTCCGGCGTGCTTGGCAGCAGCCTCGAACCCGCGCCGGGTGGCGTTGCGGTGCCCGAGCGGCTTCCCGTTCCGGGAGGCGAACACCGGATCGCCGTCCTTCGAGTGGGGCGACCGTAGCTTCTGCGCGGCCAGGTACGTCTTCATCTCCTCCGAGAGTGGAACTCGCCGGATAGCCGCCTTCGTCTTAGGTGGGCCGTACTCCCCGAGCCGCGTGTACTGCTGCCGGACGTGGAGCGCACCGTCATGCAGATCGACGTCTTCCCAGCGCAGGCCGAGCAACTCCCCTAGTCGTAGCCCGGTGAAGATCGCCGTGCGAATCAACGGGCTGTAGTCGTAGCGAGCCTCGGGCTGTCGCGCTACGTACTCCGCCGCCTCGATCAGAGCCGCGATCTCGTCGTCGTTCCAGATGTGATCTTGCTTCCGCTCGCTGCGGCGCGGCCTGTCGTCACGCGAGAGGAGGGAGCACGGATTCGCGGTGATCAGGCGACGCTGGACTGCGAAGCCGAGAGTGCCACTCAGCGGGAGCAAGTAGTTCTCGATAGTCGAGGACGAGAGTCCCTCGGCCTCCAGCGCGAGGATCAGCGTGGCGACGTGCTCGGTGGTGATCGTCGCGACCTTCATCGAACCGAAGCGCGGGATCAGGATGCGGTCGAGCGCGCCCCGATACGACTTCCGAGTCCAGGGTTGTAGGTGGCGCTTCGACGCGAACCACAACTCGGCTACGTCGGCGAACTTCGCTTTGGTCGGAGTAACCGGCTTCTCACCGCGAGCTGCCTTGCCGCGAAGCTCCGCCTGCTTGGCGAGGGCTTCCTGCTCGCCGCCGTTGACCAGGACGTACCCGCCCTGCGAGTAGACGGAGTACGTGCGCGTCCCGTCTGCGCGCTCCCGGTACGAGATGCCCCGGTAGCGGGTGGGGTGCCGCTTGTAGGGACTAGCCTTAGTGGCTGGCATGGAGATCTACCTCCGTGTCCGGGGCGGGGCCGTTCGCGCGGTGCCCGCCCATTTGATTGTCGGTCACACGTTCGGCCGACCGGCCCACAGAGTCAAGTCTGGATATGCGGTCTACGATCATGGGCCGCTCTCCACCCAGGCTCGAAGCTCGGCCCGGTCGAAGAGGAGCCGTCCAGCGGGACGGTGATGCGGGAGTCTGCGGCGCTCAACAAGGTGGTACAGAGCCTTGCGCGTCACGCCGAGGTACTCCGCCGCCCCGTCTGCGTCGAGGAACCCTTCGTCGCGGCCCGCTTCGAGTAGCTCAGCGACCCGCGCCGCGAGCGCATCGAGCTGGTCGGGCGGTAGCGCGACCGTGAGATTGAGATCTGCCGGTGTCGGCATCTCGCCTCCATCTGAATCGGCGGCGATTAGCCGCTATATGGAGGCGAGTCGGACGTGGTTCCCGGTTCTGCCACAGCGCTGCCCGCTTAGTCGGCCACAAGGCCAGCGTGGTCATATCGCGCTAGGCCCATTTTAGTGGAGGTTCGGCGCGGAAGGTCAACCGATTTTGGTGAGTGATTGGTGAGTACCGCCTCGAACGCCGGAGAAGTACGGCCCTCGTGGGCGGGCAGGAATGGCTCAACCGTCCCGGTGCGTCCCCTAGCGTCCCCTAGCGCGCATCCATCGCACCCAGGAGGTCGTCGGTTCGAGTCCGACTAGCTCCACTCGCAAAAGGCCCGCACATGGGGGCCTTACGTTTCCACATCGAGAACGAAATCGGCCGAAATCGGCCCGTGGTCAAGTTTTGGTCAAGTAGACGTATCCAAGCATTTCCCTTTTCGAATCGACCTCGACGAGCTTCATCTCCTCCATGCCAAGGCAGAAGTGGCGATGCAGCCCTCCGGGTTACAGGGAGGTAATGACGACCTGGCCATATCGCAGCGACTTGGACTTTGTGCTCGAGGACGCGGAGCGGAATCGGGTCGCGTTCGCGAAACGGCGAGCCGGCGCATTGCCGACCGCTGAGGAGTAGAGTGTTGAGCGCGCCGCCTTCGTTGCGCGCTTCTCCTGAAGCCCGTTTTTTCGCAGCAGGCACCCGCCCCGGAAGGGGGCCCTTCATGACGAGCACCATTGCTCTTGTCCGCCACCGCGTTGCCGACTTCGACGCTTGGAGGAAGGTGTACGACGGCTTCGCGCCGATCCAAGCCGAGCACGGCGTGCACGCCCACCAGGTGCTGCGCTCGATCGAGAATCCCAACGACCTCATCGTCACCCACACATTCGACTCACTCCAGGCCGCGAGTGCCTTCTTCGCAATGCCTGAGTTGAAGGAGGCGATGAGCCAGGGAGGCGTCAAGGCCGACTCGGTTGAGATTTCCTACTTTGACGAGGTCGAAACCGGCACGCTGGCTGGCGTGTAGCCAGATCGAAAGCCGGGCCGCGTTGCTCCGCAGGCGTGGCCCGGCTCATCTTTCTGAGCGTCCGTCGGAAAGAGGCGTCCGTCGCTCGAGAGAAGAGCCGGAAGGCGACATCCGTCTCGAGACCGAAACGTCCAAAACCCGCACCAACCAAGGTCTGGAAGCGGCGTTTTTCAGAATCGCATCATCAGAAGCGATCCATCGCGCCGCGCGGCGGGGGTCGAAGGCGCGGACGGCGCTGTACAGAGCCGGTCAGCCCGTTGGGTCGACATTGAACTTGAACTGGTTGGTCGCCGCGAAGCCTCCTCTGGTGACGCGCACCGTCAGCACCTCGAGCTCCTGCGCCGTGCAGCGCATCGGCGGAATGCGCACGAACGCAAAGCCGCGCTCCGTCGACCTCCCGAGAGCAATCTGCGCGACGCCGGCCACCTTGTCGAAGTTCGCCTCCGGGCGGATGCAATAGAGACCTTTGGACACTCGCCGGACACCGCGGATGCCATCCGAATCGATCAGCTGCGGGCCGCCCCGGCCGCCCGGTGCAATGTACGCGTAGGGCCGCTGCAGAGCTATCTTCGAGCTGACCTGCGCGTCGCTTAGTCCCCGCTGGTTCCAGTTCAGGGCGGTCTCGGCAGGCTGGCACGGTCTCGGCACCTGGTCTTCGCTGTCGGTCAGCCGGAGCGCGCCGGTGCTCGGGTTGAAGCAGGCATGGATCACCCCACCCGCATCAGGGATCGCCGCATAGGCCGTTGCGGTGACCGCGACCACAAGCGACACAACCGCCACGACCATCGACGGAGACGGCGGGCGAACCAACAGACCACGCATGGGGCCTCCTCTCGAGTGAGCGCCGACGGGCTAACCTCCCTACCCGCTGATCGGCGACGCTAGGCGATCGCGTTCTCGAAGTCAAGGCTGCGAGAGGGCGCGCCTTCGCAAGTTTAACCGCCCCGAAAAGCGGGCGTTTCGGCCTTAGGAAGCCGCTGTCGCGGCTTGGCGGAACCGCGACAGCTTCCACTCTGTTGAGGCGCGAAACCGCGCAGACTTTCCCTTGCGAAAATTTGCAGTGTGTGCAGGAGTTTTTCCGTAAAGTTCCTGCAAATACCATGAAGTCCGTGTCCCTCAAAGAAAGAGCCGATTTGCAGGTCTTTCCCAAAATGGCCCCGAAAAAACGGAGCTCAATTTCGCGGTCCCGGCGGGGAACCGAGAGGGGGTGGGTGCCAGGCCCCCCGCACAAAAAACGGCGGCGCATTTCGCTCGGGTTCTGTTCAGGCAAGACGCACGCCTCCATCCTCCCCGCCGAGCACGGCAGGCATACGTCTCGAAGTCCCGCCCTTGTTCAGTTCTCGACGGTGACGAGTGTGCCGATCGGGGTGTACGGCCAGACCTTGGCGGCAGAGGCGAGTGGGAGCTCGACGCAGCCGAGGCTCTGCGGTGTGCCAAACGAGGCGCGGTTGAAGGCGTGGATGGCGTCGCCGCCGTTGAAGTAGCTGATGTAGCGGATGCCCGGGTCGTCGTAATGAGAGCCGCCCGGGTTGGTGCCGCTCATCGTGCCGATCGGGATGTGCTCGAACACCGGGAAGGTGCCGAGCTGGGTGGGGGCGACGGGGACGCCGGTGTTCCCGGGAGAGCTGAGCACCGTACGGCCGTCGTGCCAGAGAGTCAGTGACTGAGGGACGTTGCGGTGTACGTAAACGTAGCTGTACCCGCTGTCCCGGCGCCTGCCGGCGATCGCGTCAGCGAGCAGGGCGCGCCAGACCCTCGCTCCCGCCAACCCGTCGACGGCGAGGCCGTGGTTGTCCTCGAACATCATCACGGCGCCGCGCGTGATCTCGCCGGAGCTGCCCGCGCTCCAGAGCGCGCGCAGCTCGCGTGGTGTGTCCGGGTAGCGCCAGTTGAAGCGGCCCATGGGAGGGTCAACAGCAGCCCCCAGCTCGGCGCGCGTCGTGCGCGCCATCGGGGCGCCGGACGGTTTCCAGTCGAGTGGCAGGTAGCCGGCCTGGGCGAGTAGCTGCTGCAGGCGGAGCATCGAGCCGGCCGGCACCGCCCAGCTGAGCCGGCGGGTCATGTGCAGGCCTCGCCTCGAGCCCCCGGCCACCGCGACTGCCCGTGGCAACTCGACGCGTAGATAGGTCGAAAGGCCGGCACCGAAACCCGAGGGGACGAAGACGAGCGTGTGGCTGTCGGCCTGACGCCAGCGGCCGGGCGTGCTCGGCGACAGCTTCGGCCGCGCGGAGCCGAGCACCTCGATGACCGGCTTGGAAAACGTGAGCCGGATCGGAGCGACCGGTGTGAGCCGCGCGCCTGGCGCCGGACTGCTGACCACCATAGGCGAGTGAGCGGGCGGGAACCAGCTCACCGCGACCGGGGCGCCGAGCCGCTCCCAAGGACGCGCGGCGACGGCGACCTCGACCGAGCCCGTGGCCGCGCGGCGCCTGAGCACGATCGAGTGCTGCGTGCCGTCTAGCGCGCGGGGCGCCAGGTGCCCGCGCGTCCCGGAGGCGACGGCGCTCACCGACCGATCGAACTTCACCCGCACCGCCGACCCGGAAGCGACCGTCAGCCAGCGCTCGCTCACCCGCGCGACCGGGGCGCGCAGCGTCCGCCGCTCGTGGCGCTCGTTCCCGAGCGCCCAGCCCAGCCAGCCCGGCCGGCGAACCACCACCTCCACGGATACTCGCTCACCCGGCGTCAGTCGCGCCCGTGGCGTCAGGCGCCCGCCGCGCACCGAAAGCGGAATCCCCTGCCCATCGGGCCCGAACGCCCGCGCGCGCTCGAGCGTTCCGCCGAACGGCTGCACGTCCACCCGCGCGAGCGCCGTTGCGTCAGCGGTCAGCCTCGCGCCCGACCACGCCCACACGGCAGCGACCAACCCAAGCAGCGCGACCGCCACGACCGTACCGAAGGCCCACAGCGCGCGCCGTCGCGCGCGCCGAGCCAAAGGCCGATCGCGCGGAGGCAAGAAGGGCGAGCGCGCCGATCCAACCGCCACCAGCAGAGCATAGGTTCACGCGCGCGCCCGAGTCCCACAAAACACTGGGGCCGTGCGTCAGTCCAACGATGGTCTCACTCTCGACAGCACCGCGACTCGGCGGCCTCGTGGGTGGGTCGCCAGCCGTCGTCCTTCGGCTCGTCTGCGACAAGCAGCGCCGGTGACGCCCTTCCTGGGGCCAGGCCGAAACTGCCTCTGCCGTGCGACACTGCGCTGAGCAGATGGATTCCGAAAGAGCAGGGGAGCTCCTTCGCCGCGAACGCGACCGCGTTGCACACGCGCTCGTCCAGCTCGGGGTCCCGGGCACGGATGAGCTCGGAGGGGACGGGATGGCGGACTCCGGCTCGCGTCTCTACGAGGAGGAATTCGACGAGGGGCAAGTCGATGATCTGCGGGCCGAGCTGGCTTCTGTCAAGCACGCCGAGGAGCGGCTTGCCGCTGGCACATTCGGCTTGTCCGTAGAAAGCGGTGAGCCGATTCCCGATGAGCGGCTGGAAGCGGTTCCCACTGCCGAGCGCACCGTCGAAGAGCAGACGCGCTTCGAGCGCCACGCTGGCTAGCACGGCATCGAGGCTCACGGCTCACCTGCCTGCGAGGCGTCGTCCTGCGCGTAGGGAAGTAGTCTGGTTTCGGTGATGCAGTCCCCGGACCCCGGGCTCGCCGTCGCGGAGCGGGAGATCGAACGCGCACAAGAGGCACGGTCTCTCGGCGCCGAGCCTTGCTCGGGAACGGGCCCTCCCGACGCTGAGGAACTGCGCTGGCTCATCGCGGATGGCCTTGAGAAGGGGTTTCTGAGCTACGACGAGATCGCAGCCGCGCTCGAGGACGTCGGCCTGACGAGGGAGCAGACCGAGGACTTCTACAGCTACCTGGTCGAACGCTCGATCGAGCTGGTCGAGGGGGAGCAGCGCAAGCATTCGCCGCAAGCGCTCGTCGAGGACGAGGCGCCGCCGACGTTGGACCTGACCGTCGAGCCCTCGCTCGACTCGCTGCGGCTCTACCTGGGCGAGATCGGGAAAGTGCCGCTGCTGACGGCCGACCGGGAGGTCTACCTGGCGAAGCGGGTCGAGCGCGGGGACCTGGCGGCGAAGGCGCAGATGATCGAGGCCAATCTCAGGCTCGTCGTCTCGATCGCGAAGCGGCACCTCGGCCGCGGCCTCTCGTTCCTCGACCTGATCCAGGAAGGCTCGCTCGGGTTGATCCGTGCGGTCGAGAAGTTCGACTATCGCAAGGGCTTTAAGTTCTCGACCTATGCGACCTGGTGGATTCGGCAGGCGGTGACGCGCGCGCTCGCCGACAAAGGGCGGACGATCCGCATCCCGGTGCACATGGTCGAGCGGCTGAGCAAGGTCATGATCAGTCAACGGCAGCTCGTGCAGCGCCTTGGCCGCGAGCCGCGTCCCGACGAGATCGCCGCCGAGCTCGAGCTGACGACCGAGGAGGTGCGGGAGATCCTGCGGATGGCGCAGTTTCCGATCTCGCTCGAGAAGCCGATCGGCGAGAAGGAGGACGCGAAGCTCGGTGACCTTGTCGAAGACGAGCTGGCCGAGTCGCCCTTCGACGTGGCCTCGGTCTCGCTGCAATGCGATGACATCGAGCACGCGCTCGCGGCGCTATCCGAACGCGAGCGACAGGTGATCGAACTTCGCTTCGGCCTCCACGATGGCCAGCCGCGAACGCTCAAGGAGGTGGGGCGCACCTTCGGCGTCACCCGCGAGCGGATCCGTCAGATCGAGAACGACACGCTCAAGACGCTCGCGTCGCTGCCGGAGGCGCAGCGCCTGAAGGACACCCTCTAACCCGGCTTGCGCCCAGGTCGCCGGCGGGCCCCTATTCGGCGAGGAAGCTGTCTGCGCGCTCGCATCCGGTCGGAGGCTCCCACTCGCCCAGCAGGGCGAACTCTCGGCTCTACTGCGACAAACAAGAGCCGGCTCCGCCTGGCGACAGGACGAACGCCCGAGCACGGGCCCCCGGGGTAACGGCTCTCCGTGACGTGACAGCTTGCGGAGCGAAGGACGAGTCGTATGCTGGAACTGATCGCGGAGGCGCGCGCCGCGAACTAGCCGCCTATCTGACTCATCGATCTCGACGCCTGCACGAATCCCGGCTCGTTCATCTTGGGACGTGGCCCGCCTCAGCGCGAAAACTTTTGCTCGGACTTTTGCCCACTTGAGCTGATCTGAGCTGGCCTGACCTGATCTAGCCCGCCTGAATCAAGCGCCTCCTGCGTCACCTAACTTGGCAACAGACGTCGCATAACCCGGAGGTCGCAGGTTCAAATCCTGCCCTCGCACTAGGAAAGCCTCACAAGCGCGGGGCTTTCCTCGTTTGGCTGCGGTGGGCAAAAGTTTGGGCAAAAGTTTGGGCAAAAGTTTTCGCCTGAACTGAGAACAATCTGCGCTCTCTGGCCCCGCTCGCCAGCCCGCTCTGACGTCTCGAGCGAGAGGACACTCGCACAGGCGACGAACGCTGACCGCGGCTTGACCACGCTTGACACCTGCGTCGATCTGTGGAACGACATGCGGCGTGCCGCTGTTCCTCCATGTCCTCGGCGCGACGGTGCTCGTCGGCGGCATCTCTGCAGTGATGGTCGTTGCGGTGGCGGCGCTTCGGCACCCGGAGCATGCGGCGCTGCTGCGACGAATCGCTTTCCAGACCACGCTGATCGTCGTGTGGCCCGGGTTCATCGCGACAGTGGCGGGAGGGCACTGGACTCTGTCGAGGGAGCACCTCGCCGATAACCGGACGCCGCCCGGCTGGGCGCTGGTCGGCATCGCCGTCACCGACCTGGGCGTCCTCGTCGTGATCGTGCTCACGATTTTCGCCTGGCTTGCCCTCCGGCGGCCGCGGATGAGCCGAGGCGTGGCGGCGCTCGCCACGCTCTACCTCGGAGCGCTCCTGGTCACGCTTTGGGCAATGACCACGAAGCCGGGCTCCTAGCGCCTCTCCCAGCAGCCTCTCAGGGGGACATTCCCGAACTGGCCAGCCAGGAGTCCTCTTCCTGAGCTACTAGCTAGGAGGGTTTGACGAAACAGGATCGCGGGTACACAGACGGAGCGCGTTCGTCCTGGCGTTAAAGCCGCAGAGGCTCTGCACTTCCTCTTCGAGTTCTCGCATCCAGGCCTGAGCGCATCAGGGAGCTCAATCGGGTTTTCTGCCTGAACGGAGAAGAAGGAGCATCACATGCATGCGATCATTCGCCGCTACGACGGTGTGGATCAGAATCGCACGGCCGAGCTGACCGGCAAGGTCAACGAGACCCTCGTCCCGAAGCTGGAGAAGCTGTCCGGGTTCGAGGGCTACTACCTGATCGAGGCCGGCAACGGCGTCTTCAGCTCGGTCGGTCTCTTCGAGACGGCTGAGCAGGGCAAGGAGTCGACGAACGTCGTCTCTACGTGGATCCGCGACGAGAAGTTCGAGACGCTGATCCCGAACGAGCCCAAGATTACGAGCGGCCGGGTCATCGCTCACAGCGACCGCGTCCTGGTCGCGTAGCTCGACCGCACCGCATTCGACGGAGGGCCCGGCTTGCCGGGCCCTCCGTCGTTTACTACCGCCGTCGTGCCGCGATCAAGGCGAAGCTGGTCGAGCAGTTGGGGCCGTTGCCTAGAGCGTTCGCCAATCCCTCGGCTAGGCGGTCGCGTTTGCGATGGCGTACAACTGGAAATCGCCGGGAATGCCTTTGAGCTGCACGGGTGTCGCGGCCGTCAAAGTGGATGCAGGACCCTGAGACGATGTCTTTGACGGTTCTGCGAGACGATCACCTGCTCCGGCTCGGCCTTCTGCGAGCGGAACCTCGCGGAATCGTGCGACCAGCGACGCCCGGCCACTGACGGTCGTCCCGGGAGCGAGCAACAGAACAGGGCAGTCACCAGTCGAGACGGCGCGTGTCGGAAGTGCGCAGGTGGGGTGGCCGCGGCTGAAGTACCGGAGTAGGACCGTTTCGCCGGGTTGCCAGCGTGACACGGGCGCTGAGTCTAGGTAGGCCGTTTCGCCAATAGGTTTCGCCAAGCTCTCCGACTACTAGGAGTATCCGGCGAAACGGCTAGCGATTCGAAGCCAGATGGAGCGCGGCTACCTAGAGAGGCGTCCCCGGTATCGGTAGCCAAGGATGGCTAACAACACAATGATGATGATGATCCAAAGCCAGATCGACACTGTGATCCTTTCGTTAGAGCGTGCCGACTCTACGGCGAGTCGACCCGTATCTGCAACCTGCGTAGCCTACGCTCGCGAGCTACCGATCGAAATCGCCAATCCCTCAGCTTCGAACGCGCGGTTTGACCAGTAGGTCCTTCGTCGGCTTCCGCTCAGCCGGGGCTCGGAAGGAAACGCAGGTCAGTTCAGCGCGGAACGGCTCGTCAACGGGCCTGAGCCTCTCGACACGCCAGAGTCCGCCTTCGGCAAGCTTGACGATGTCGCCCTTCACATACGCGTGCTCGCCAGCGCCAAAGTCGGCCGAGCGGTCGGGCTCGCCCTGCGTCTTTAGCCGAAGCATGTAACGAGCCGTGATCGCGCCCCCTGCTCGACAATGGTGCTGGCCCCGCAAGTCTGAACTCTGTTTGCCTTGGCTCCTCGCCTCGCGCGCGCTATGGGGGGCGCGTCGGTGGCCTACGGGCTTCCGGCCGGGGGGGTTCTGGCAGCAGGGCCAGTCGAGACCACCCTACTCCTCTGGCAAGCCCAGCGCAGCCGGCCGACGTGGAACGGTCGGGTACATACGCCCGTGGTGAATCATCGCCTCCACTCCGCGTGCAGGCCAAACGCGACGGGCACGCTGTCCTAGCTCTTCTGGCGAAGCCGCTCGTCGTGGAGCCGTTTGACGGCGTCGTAGAGCGCCCACGGCCGCTCGCTGCCCCTGGTCGGGGCGTTCAGCGCGTAAAAGACGGCCTCGGCCCCGTCTCCGCCCAGGGTGATCGGGTCGGCTCTGTCCTCGATCAGCCGGAGCTCGATCGCGTCGGCAACGGCCCGAGCTCCTACGGTTCCTTCGGCGCCAGGCTCGTGCGCCGCCCTCACCCTCAGGTTCTCGGCCATGTGCGTCGCCGCTTCCTCCTTGAGTGGATACGGCTGGCTGGCGACCTCGATCACGACGTCCACTCGGCTGAGCCTATCCCCGCCCAGGGATGGAACGACTGTTGGATAGGGCCGGGGCGGCGCCGCAACCGCCCCAGCCCGTATCGGTAATACACTCCAGCCGGCTGTCACCCTTACAGGCTGCCCCGGCGATGGGGGTTGCAATTTGCTCACGGCGCGTCGGCTCGCACCTTGCTCGCACACCGAAATGCTGTCCTGGTGCCTGCCTTCCGGTCGGCCACTTTGGGTCTCTCGGCAATGAGGCCCCGCGCCTGGCCGCAGGAGCGTGGGGCCCTTTTCGTTAGTAGAAGCCTCGACCCCGCCAGTTGCGGTACCGCGCAGCCAGGCGGACGTTCAACGGCCGGGGTTATATGCGTCCGTGGTGAATCCTCGCCTCCACCCCCAGCCTACTGGACCCTCGCCGAGGTCGTTCATCGGCAAACTCGGGCAAAGATTCCGAGCCCGATTCGTCTGCAACCTGAGCTGACCTTAGGTGATCTGAGATGACGCAAACATGCGGCTTCCGGTGTCACCTGATCTGGCAACAGACGTCTCATAACCCGGAGGTCGCAGGTTCAAATCCTGCCCCCGCTACTCGAAAGGGCCCGGAAACGAGGCCTTTTGCTCTTCGGGACGCCCGAGGACCGCCGGCTCGGAACGGCTAGTGGCGGGTAAGGTGCGGCACGCCGTTCGGGCGCATCACCTGAGGTCATCCCGCCCCGCTACCGAGGATGTCCCGCTTGTCGTGGAACTTCGCGACGGGCGGTCCCGGTGTTGATGGTCAGGCGGTGACGAGAATAGGGCCTCCTCGGTCGGGGACGGGACGGTCGTTCGAGCGAGGTCGCGCTCAATCACAACGGCGAGCTTTGGCAACAGCGCACCGGTATGACGGGAGCACTCACCGCGGTGCTGCGTTCTGGAGCTCACCGAAGCGTTCACGGACCTGCGCGGCCATGGCGAGGTTCTTCTTCCGCTCGTAGCGCTCGAGCGCTTGGTCGAGCATGGCGGCGGCCCCGCTAGTGTGGCCGGCGGCGTGCAGCACCTCGGCGAGGTCGCAGAGCGCGTCCCCTTGCAAGTTCAACGAGTCCGTGCGCTCCGTGATTGCGACGGCCTCGCGGGCGAGCTGCTCCGCCTCGGCGTGTTCGCCGCGGCGGGCGTGAACGAGCGCCTGTACCTGCCGCCAGAGTGCCTGCCCGATGGCGTCCTGCTCGTCTCCGATCTCCCGGCCGAGCTGGGCGAGCGGCTCGGCCTCGTCGTGGCGTCCGAGCGCGCACAGCGAGCGGCCGCGCATCGATGAGAAGGTTGAGAGGAAGCCGCGCTGACCGCGCACCTCGGCCAGCTCACAGAACCGGCGTAGATGCTCGGCGGCGGCCTCGTGGTCCCCCGCGGTCGCCGCGACGAGCGCCAGGATCCAGTCGACCTCGTCGTCGCCCGTCAGCTCGCGCCACCGCTCGCCGGCCTCGCGCGCAATCTGCGACGCCTCCTCGAAGCGGGCAAGCATCGTGAGCAGCCAGGCGCGCGTCAGCAGCGGCAAGGGATGCGGGTTCTCGGGAAGGAGCGCGTCAAGCGTGCGTAGCGCCTCGTCTGCAGGCCGCGGCCCGAGGGCGAGCGCGCTCTCGGAAAAGAGTTTCGAGCTGCGCTGTCCGGCCAGCCGGGCGTGGCGGAGCACCTGCTCGCCCGCGTGTGTCCAGTCCTCGAAGCGGCACCGCCAGTTCGCAACCCCATAGCCGAGCGCATTCCAGACGTGCACCAAGCCGGCGTGGTCCTCCGCCTGCTCGAGCAGCGGCAGCGCCTTCCGCGCGAGTTCCTCCAGCTCGTTGACCGCGGGATCGGCCGAAAAGAACACACGGTAGTAAGCAGCGCCGACACGCGCGAGCGCCTCGCCGGTCTCGTCCCCGGCGACCCGCGCGCGCTCGGCGGCGGCGTCGGCAGTTGCTGCGGCCTTTGGGCTTTCCCGGAAGAGCGCCTGCGCGAGGTCGAGCTCGAGCACGACGTCCACCCGCGCCGGCCGCGTTAGCACGAGCGCACGCTCGAGCAGTCCGGCGGCGGCGCGCTCGTCGCCCCGCCAGAGCGCGCGCCGGCCGGCGGCAGCGAGCCGCTCGCCCGCGCGCTCCGTGAGAGCTGCGTCGGGCTGGCCGAGCTCCTGCTTGTATCGGACGGCCTGCTCAAGGTGGTAGCCGAGGATCTCGTCCAGCTCAACCAGCTCCTCCCCGCGCTGCTGCAGCCAGTCGGCGAAGCGCTCGTGCAGCTCCGCCCGCGTGGATTTGGGGAGCGCGTCGTAGGCGGCGTCGCGGATCAGCAGGTGCCGGAAGCGGAAGCCATCCTCGCCCGCGAACTGCGCCTTGTCGGGGCGGATCAGCTCCCTGCGTACGAGCGCAGCCAGGCGCGGGGTGACCTGGGTCTCCTCGGGAGCGAGGGCCTGCACTGCGCCGCGGTGGAAGATCTCACCCTCGACCGCGCCTCGCTCCAGGACGCGCCGCTCGGCGGTGTCGAGTTGGTCGAGGCGGGCGGCAAGAAGTGCTCGCAGCGTCGGTGGAACGACGACCTCGCCACCCGCTTCCTCGGCCATCGCGAGCATCTCTCCGATGAACAGCGGGTTGCCGCCTGCCGCATCGGCGATCTTCGCGCGCAGCTCCTCCGGTACACGCGCCCCGACCAAGCGGTTGACGTCCTCGCTGCCCAACGGCTCGAGCCGCACCGTCACCGACCAGGACGGGCGGCGGTCGAGCAGCTCCGGCCGGGCCATGAAGAGGAGCATCATCGGAGCGCCGCTGGAGAGCAGCGCGACGTGCTCGACCAAATCGAAGAACGTTTCCTCGCCCCACTGGACGTCGTCGAACAGGACGACGAGCGGCGCCTGCTCTTCGAGGAGCTTGCGGAACGCCCAGGCGATCTCCTCCGCCGAGGTCGCCGCGTCGGTCTCGCCGAGCAGCGAGCGGATCGCCGCGGCGGCCGCCGGATCAGACGGCAATGCGTCGAGCTGCTTGACAACTTCGACGACCGGCCAGTAGGTGATCCCCTCCCCGTAAGGGGGGCAGCGGCCGCGGACGAGCCGCGTCTCGATCGAAGCGAGTGCCTCTGCCGCAAGCCGGGACTTGCCGACGCCGGCATCGCCGACGACCGTCACCAGCTCGCAGCGCTGCTCCGCGCGCACCCGCTCCCAAGCTCCCCGCACGGTCGCGAGCTCGCGCTCACGGCCGACGAACAGCGCCTCGTGCCGACGCTCCGGCGCCTCGCGCACACCCAGGAGCCGGTACGCGGGCACCGGCTCCGCCTTGCCCTTCAGCACGAGCGGCTCGACCGGCTCGACCTCGACCGCGCCCTCGACGAGTGCGAGCGTCGGCTCCCCGACCAGCACCTCGCCCGGCTGCGCCGCCTGCTCCAGCCGCGCCGCCACGTTCACCGCGTCGCCCGTCGCCAGCCGCTCCTCTGTTCCCGTCACCACCTCACCCGTCATCACGCCGATCCGCCCCTCGATTCCAAGCTCGGGCAGCGCGTCGCGCATCTCCACCGCCGCCCGCAGCGCACGCAGCGCGTCGTCCTCGTGCACGACCGGCACCCCGAACACCGCCATCACCGCATCGCCGATGAACTTCTCCACGCTGCCCCCGTGCCGCTCGACGATCGCCTTCATCCGCTCGAAATAGCGCGCCAGCAGCGTCCGCAACCGCTCCGGATCGAGCGCCTCGCCGAGGGCCGTCGAGCCCATCACGTCGCAAAAGAGAACCGTCACCGTCTTGCGCCGCTCCTTCACGACCGCCAGCGCAGCGGCGAACGAGAAGCCACACTCCTCGCAGAACTTGGCGTCCTCGGTGTTTTCGTGCCCGCAACTCGCGCAAACCAGCACGGTACGAGACTAGATCGCATCCCCACCCACGACAACCGCGGCGTCGGCTTGCCGAAGCGGCTTCTCACCTGCCTCGGTCACCTCCTCCCGCGTTTGCCGGAGCGAAAGGAACCACCGGTGCCCGCCTCTGCGCCGCGCCCGCCTCCTCAGTCGGGGACGGGACGGTCGTGTGGGCTAGGTGGCGTTCGATTGCGAGGGCGAGGCTGGCGAGGTCGCGGTAGCCGATGATCCTGCGGAATTTGGCGTTCGGCTTCAAGCATGCCGGCGGCCGTCCAGCGCAAAGCCATCTCGCCTGATTGAACGCGGGACGGCGCCTGGCCGACTCGCGTGGTCAAGTTTTGGTCAAGTAGCCATGGCGAACGATGGCAAACGCTGGCGAAGCCGCGTTGCCCAAATCGGCACACCAGGCGGAATCGGAACACATGGCGAACAATGGCGAAGGTTTGCGCCGCAATCGCACCCAGGAGGTCGTCGGTTCGAGTCCGACTAGCTCCATTCGCTTGATGTCAAACTAAGAGCGGGTCAACCTCCACGACGGCTGTATCTTTCAGTTCGTCGATCGAGACAGGTGCGTCGGCGGACGGAGGAGGCACAGCTGCCAGGCGAGGGAACGCTTTCGCGGTGGGACCCGGCAATGTGTGCGTTCGCAGCGGCAGTCTTCTTCACCCTTGCGGCGTCGGCGGCATGCGGCCCTGGGAGCGGATCGAGCGCACACGGACGTCGGGGCGGCAGCCTGATCGCCCTCCCGTCCTCTGCCTGTAGGCAGCCGCAGGGGCCGAGCGACGCGAAGCTCATTGTCGCGTCCGACCTCCCGTTTCAGATCGAGGGCCGGGAGCAGATCGAGGAGATGGTGAGGGCGATCCAGTTCGTCCTCGAGCAGCGGAACTACAGGGCCGGCAAGTACAAGGTCGCGTACCAGTCGTGCGACGACTCGACGGCGGGGACGGGCTATTGGGACTCGGCCAAGTGCGCCTCGAACGCGCGCGCCTACGCGGAAGACCAGTCGGTGATCGGCATCGTCGGTACCTATAACTCCGGCTGCGCCAAGATCGAGATACCGATCCTCAACCGGGCGCAGCCGGACCCGTTGGCGATCGTGAGCCCGTCGAACACAGCGCCCGGGCTCACGCACGGCGGGCCAGGCGCCGCGCCGGACGAGCCGGACCCGTACTACCCGACAGGAACGAGAAACTACGCCCGCGTCATCGCCGCCGATGACTTCCAGGGCGCAGCCGACGCGCTCTGGGCGAAGCAGCTGGGGCTGAAGAGCGTCTTTGTCCTCAACGACGGAGAGACCTACGGCCACGGCGTCGCGTTCGGGATGCGGAAGTCGCTGCTCGAGCTCGGAATCAAAGTCCCCGGCTTCGAAAGCTGGGACGCGAACGCGTCGAGTTACGAGGCGCTCGCCGTCAAGGTCAACCTGTCGGGCGCCGACGGAGTCTTCCTCGGCGGCCTCAGCTGCAACAACGGTGCGGAGCTGATCAAGGACCTGAGGGCGGGCTTCAACGGGAAGATCCTGATGCCGGACGGCTTCTACGATCCGCAGTTGAACGGCCCGGCCGCAAACGGCTCGTACATCAGCGTCGCCGGCCAGCCACCCGACACTCTGACCGGCGCCGGGGCGACCTTCGTCAAGGACTTCGGCAAGCAGATCGGCGCCACGCCGAGCCAGGACTCCGTCTATGCCGCACAGGCGATGCTCGTCCTGCTGGACGCGATCGCCAAGTCGGACGGGACGCGAACCTCGGTGACGAGAAACCTGCTCCAGACGAAGGTCAGCAACGGCATCCTTGGCACTTTCTCGATCGATCCAAACGGCGACACGAGCCTGAACACGGTGACCATCTACCAACAGAAAGCCGGCAAACTGAATCCGGTGAAGACGATCATTCCGTCCCCGAGCCTGGTCAACGAAAGCCCATTGGGAGGCCACCGCCCGCCGGCGTCGGCCGCGACCCGATGACGACCCGGTTGCAGCGGCTACGTCCCGGCGCGCCGGCGCCGACCAACGCGATCACGCGCTAGAGAAGGCCCAGTCGTCCGCCGTCTCCTCGCCCGAGCCGGACGGCTCGTAGTACTTCCGGCCCCTTAAGGTGCTCTCCTTCCACGCCGTGCGGAAACCCGGAAGAGAGCGTCGCACGCGGCGTCTCGCTTCCGGGAGAGTTCATCGTCGTGAAGATCGACCGCAAGAGCCCCCTGGCGCAGCACCTTGCGCAGATCACGGCGCCCGCGTCTACGAACGCGGCTGACAGGTCGTCCCTGCGCCGGGAGCTCCGTTCCTGAGAGTCCTAGCCGCGGTTGCGATCGGACTGCTCGCGTTGTCGGCGGGAAAGCGCTATTCGGGTTGGTGGCTGACCGCTTCGATGTTGTGGCCATCCGGGTCGATGACGAATGCCGCGTAGTAGTTCTCGTGCATGTCGTCCCGGATGCCTGGAGCTCCATTGTCCGACGCGCCGGCCGCCAGGGCGGTCGCGTGGAACGAGTCGACACCTGAGCGATTCGTTCTGAACGCGACGTGTATCGGCGTCACCTCGTCGCTCTGGCGGAGCGCAACCATTCCCTCGTCGGTGCCGAAGAGCGCGAAGCCCGGCCACTCCATCATGACCTTCGCACCGAGCCCCTCGAACAGCGGGTCATAGAACTTCCGGCTCGCTTCGACATCGCGCACCGGGATTGCAACGTGATCGAGCATTTGCCTCCTCCTTCGTCGGGTCGGATTCTCTCCCAGGAGCAGGCGCAGATGCAACGGACACCGTACTCGGCTCGGCAGAACGAAAGAGGGGCGCCGACTGGCGCCCCTCTCGTTTCGCTTCTCGTTTCTGACTAGCGCCGGCCGACGACCAGCTTGACCGGGAAGCGGCGAGGCTTGACCGCGCCGGGCCTCGGGCTCTGGCTGATCACGCGGCCGACTCGCCTCGAGTGCGCGCGGCGGATGCGGCCCACTGAGCAGCGTGCTCTGCGGATCCGCGTCTTCGCTCGGCTGAGCGTCAGCCCGATCACCCTCGGCACGTGGCAGCGCGGCGGCGGCGGTGGCGGGGGTGGAGGCGGTGGAGGCGGTGGAGGCGGAGGAGGCGGTGGAGGTGGAGGGGGGGGCGGGGGAGGCGGAGGCGGTGGCGGAGGCCCGACCGGCAGCGAATACACATAGGCGCCGCGGCTTCGCGTCCAGGCCGAGACCGTCGTCGCGCCGCGGTCGATCTGGAGGTCCCACACCATCGAGTGCGCCATCCCGTTCTCGAACCGGAACCACGTCGGGGAGGTCGGCGTGATGTCGTCGGTGTAGTACACGCCCCAGTCGGTTCCGGCGTAGACCTGCGCCGGCATGTTCGGGTTGACGATGACCGAGTCGACCGGAATGTCGGGCAGGTTGCCGCTCTTGTCGGCCCAGGCGAAGGTGGCACACGTCGCCGTGCATGTGACCTGGTAGACGTGGCCGGGCGTCGCGGGCGTGTTGGCGCTGAAGCCGCCCATCGCGGCGTAGCCGGTCGCCAGGTTCGCAGCCGGGGCCGACGGGTCGAGCGCGATCCCGAGCACCGGGCGGTTCGGCAGGACGGTGTTGCTGCCGGTGACGTTCACCCAGTTCGCCTGCGCCTGCACCCCCGTCCCGAGGTTGAAGCCGATCCAGACGTTGCCGTCGTTCGTGCCGACGATCGCGTCGCTCGACCACTTGGGGGAGTACTTGACCTGGTTGATGAAGGACCGGTTGCCGAGGCTCTGCTTGGTCATGTTCTGCGTGATCGGGTTGTTCGTGACGTACCAGCTCCCGGAGTTCATGACGGCGTTGCCGCCGGCGATTGTCTCCCAGACCCTCGTCGTGCCGTCCACGAGATGGCCGCAGCCCCCGGGAACGCCGGCCGGCGCGCAATCGTCGCCTCCGGGGATCCCGCCGTGGAAGATGTCAAAGGGCTGGATGAACGACCTTGTGTCGCCGTTCCAGCTACCGGTGACGCCCGAGTAGCCGCTGCCGCCGGCCAGGCAGTTGTTGACGCAGCGCGACATGCCGCCGCTGTTGTTCCCGACGAAGTAGCGCGGGCTCGACCCGGTTCCGACCGGGTCGATGCGTGCGAAGAAGCCGTCGCCGCCGACGGTCATTTGCCACTGGGCCGGGCCCGTCGGATAGCCCGTGAAGCCGACCACGCTGGGCGCGTTGTCCTGTGCGCCGCCGGCGGCCGACGGATTCGGCGAGGTGGCGAAGTTCCCGCTGATGTCGCCCGAGTAGAACTCGATCGTGTTCAGGCCGTTGTCCATGTTGAAGAAGTCGGACGGGCCGGGCGGATTGAGATTCGCATGCGTCGTCGCGAAGGCGCCTCCATCGCTCCCGACAAGCAGGGTGGTCGAGTCGCCGCCGACGAACGCCAGCGCGTGCTGGTCGACGTGGACGCTCGTCCCGCCGTTGTAGCCGCACGTGACGTCGGTGAACGACGAGCCTGTGCGCGTCGCGAGCCAGACGTCGTACGTGTCGACGTAGATCCGGTCTGCGTTGTTGGGATCGACGGCGATTCCCTGGTCGTACCAGTTCTGTGGGTAGTCGAAGCCGCACCCGCCGAGCGACGGCCCCTGTGATCCGGCCATGAACGACCAGCTCGTACCGCCGTTCGAGCTTGCCCAGACGCCGAGCTGGCAGCCGGGGCCGCCGCCGCACTGGCCGCCGCTGTTTCCTGCGATCGATTGCACCTGCGCATAGATGTAGTCCGGGTTGCTCTGGGCGACCGCGATGTCGATCCGCCCGAGCTGGTCGCCCGTCGTTGCATTGACGTAGGCGTCACCGCTGCCCGCGTTCATGTTCGCGCCGGTTGCATAGGGGCTCCCGGTCACGTGATCGCCGTACACGAAACCGTTCGCGTTCGAGGCGATCGACGTGAATGTCGGGCAGCCGCTGGAGGGCACGTTCGCGCTGTAGAGCCCGTTGCCGCCGTTCATCCCGAGGTCGTACTGGACGGTGGTGGCAAAACCGCGCACCCCGACTGCGGCGATGATCCGCGTGACTCCACTGCCCATGTTCGAGAGCTCGAGCCCCGTGACGTCGTCCCGCTGCGTCGAGAAGGCGTGCACCGTGCAGGGGCCCGTCCAATCGGTGCCGCCGTTGTACGAGACGAAGATGCCCTTCTTGGTGCCGGCGACGACCTTGTTGCTCGAGTTCGGGTCGACGCGCACCTTGCCGACGGCGTCGTACTGCGGGAACTGCCCCGGCGGCTCGGTGTAGGCCGGCCCGAACACGTCCGCGCCGAGCAGCGTCCAATGTGCGCCGGCGTCGGTCGATTTCAGGATGCCCTGGCTGCCCATCGCGAAGGAGCCGAAGTTGAGGTCACCGGTGCCCGCGTAGATCGTGTTGTGGTCGGCGGGGTCGAGCGCGAGCGTGTCGATCGTGATCGTGGAGAGGAGCGGGTCGTCGGTCGTGACGGTCCACGTCGTCGACGTGCTGCAGCAGTTCGTCGTCTTCCAGACGCCGCCGCCCACGCTCGCGGCGTAAGCCACGATCGAGCCGTTCGACGTCGTCGTCGGGTCGACCACGATCGCGTTCAGACGGCCCTCGGTCTTGTGGTAGTTGTAACAACCGGTGCAGCCGTCCATGCGCTCCGGCTGGGGGCCGAGGGCGGTCCAGTTGGCAACGCCGGCCCTGGAAGGCACGCGGCTCGGGATGCGCGCGTCCTGCCGGGCGGCGTGGCGAAGCCAGGCCGGGTTGAAGCGGCCGGTCGGGTACGTCAGCCGGTCGTTCCAGTAGGAGTCCATGGCCGCGAACTGCTCGCCTTTCTCGCTCCCGGGAACGGGGACGTAGTGGAGGGGCGCCGCAGACGAGCGCGCGCTCGTCCAGTGCTGGCTTCCCAGGACGAGCGCGGCGAATGCTGCCGCGCAGACGACGACGATCGAGACGATTCGCATTGGACGCATGTGTGCCTCTCCCCGTTTCTGGCTCGTGAGCTCGAGCAGCCTTGGAGCCTGGTGGCTCCGACCCGTAGCTAACGGTTCTAGCACCCTAATAGTCGAAAATCAATGAAGAGGAGCGCCGGCTCTCGCGCTCAACGGGCAGGAGCCGTCGCGGGCGGGGCTGGTGCCTCCTGAGCCAGCCGGTCCATGACGACATGAAGCACGATGAAGAAGACGAGTGCGAGACCGAGAAACGTGAGGAAGACGTACGTGAAGGGCCGCCCCGTGTCGAACTCGTCCCAGGCCCGCACGACGCCGATAAGGGCGAGAACCGTCCCGATGATCGTCGCCTGTGTGACGGCGCGGCCGGAGCTCCAGCGTCCGTCGCGTGCGAGTAGTAGTGCGAACATGCCCCAGAAGAACCAGGCTCCCAGCACGCGGCTCGTCAGAGGCGTGAGCGGCCACGGCCAGATCCTTGCCGCCTGACCGGGCAGGAGAAAGAGGAACGCGCTCATCAGGATCATGCCTCCGCCCCACGAGGCGATGATCGCTCGCGCGGTGCGCGGGATGAGGGCGTCCCTCTCATCGAGCTCGGCTGTTGCCGTCCGCTGGTTGAGATACCAGACGAGTGGCACGACGAAGGGCATGGTCGAGTAGATGACGAGCCAGAACTGAAATGCGAATCGGCCGTGGAAGAACACGTCCCAATGCAGGATCGTTGCGGTCTCCATCAGCACGGTGAAACCAGCAATGGGCAGAAAGCCGATCTGAACTGTGTGCCAGCGGCGCGCGAAAAGGACGCGAAGAAAGAAGTAGGCGCCTGCGGCGTAACCCGAGCCGAGCAGCATCGAGGTCATCTGCGCTCGTATCTCCCAAGACCAGAGGCCGTCCGTTCGGGTTGGGAAGACGAGGAGCGACACGACTCCGAAGCACAAAATGATGATCACCACGGTGGCGGTCAGCCGAGTGAGGAGGAACACCCGATCGTCGCTGCGGCTCCGAGCCGGTGAGTGGTGGGACTCCCGGGAAGGGGCCATCGCCGGATCTTCGCATGGCCGCGGCCCGTAGGTGCTCAGCGGCGCAAGGCGTGCGCGGAGCGCTTTACTCGCTGGTCGTGAAGCCGATCCGCCGATGGCTCCCGTCACAGAACGGCTTGTCCTTCGAGCCGCCGCAGCGCCCGGGTGGGCGGGCCGTTCTCAGGTCGGTCGAGAGCCCACGGTAGGAGCCTTTTCGAGCAGATCGCGAACTCGAGCCGCAGCAGGAATGTTGCGTTTGCGCTCGTAGCGGTCGAGCGCCTGCGCGAGCGCGGCCCTGGCCTCCTGCGGCTTGCCGGCGAGCTCGAGCACCTCGGCGAGATCGCAAAGCGCGTCGCCCTGGTAGTTGAGCCCGTCCGTGCGTTCGATGATCCCAACCGCCTCTCGGGCTGATCTTTCCGCCTCGATGTGGCGGCCGCGGCTGGCTTCGACGAGCGCCTGAACTTGCCGCAAGAGCGCCTGGCCCAGCGCGTTCTGTCGAACCGCGAGCTCGCTCGCTACCTGAGCCCAACGTGCGGCCTCCTCGTGGCGGCCGAGCGCGCACAGTTCGTGCCCCAGCATCGGTGCAAGGCTCGAGAGGAAGAAGCGCTGGCCACGCTCCTCGAGCAGCTCGCAGACCCGCTGGAGGTGATGGGCGGCCGCCTCGTGGTCGCCGGCAAGTTTCGCGATATCGGCGAGCATCCACTCTGACCCGTTTTCTCCCGTCAACTCGCGCAGCCGGTCGCTCGACTCCTGTGCGATCGCCGAGGCCTCCTCGAAGCGCCCGAGCATCGCCAGCAACCAGGCGCGCGTCATCAACGACCCGGGATGCGGGTTCTCGGGTAGGAGAGCGTCGAGAGTCTGAAGGGCCTCGCCGGCCGGTCGCGAGCCGGAGGCGAGTGCGAGCTCGAGCGCGAACAGATTCGTAGGGCGCTGGCCGGCGAGCCGGGCGTGGCGGAGCGCCTGTTCGGCAGCCTGGGCCCAGTCGTCCCAGTGGCCGCGGAAGTTGGCGACGCCCATCCCGAGCACCCACCAGACGTGCACGAGGCCCGCGTGGTCTTCGGCCCGCTCGAGCAGAGGTATTGCGTCTCGCGCGAGCGTCTCGAGCTCGTCGATGGCCGGGTCGGGCGCCCAGAGGGAGCGGTAGAAGGCGGCTGCTGCACGTGCGAGCGCATCGCCTGCCTCGTCGCCGGCGGCGCGTGCTCGGTCGGCCGCTCCGGCGGCGATGCCTTCGGCTCTCGGCCCATCTGCGTCGAGCGCCTGGGCGAGGTCCAGTTCGAGCACGACGTCGAGCCGGGCAGGTCGCGTCAGCTCGAGCGCGCGTTGGAGAAGACCGGTGGCCGCTCTGTCGTCGCCGCGCCAGAGCGCGCGGCGGCCGGCGGAGGCCAACCGCTCGCCCGCCCGCTCCGCCAGCGCGGGATCGCCCTGTCCCAGCTCGGCCTTGTAGTGGCAGGCCTGCGCGAGGTGGTAGCCCAGGATCTCATCCGGCTCCGCGAGGTCGCCGTCGCGCTGTTCGAGCCACGCGGCCAGGCGCTCGTGCAGCTCGGCCCGCATCGCCTTCGGCAGCGCGCCGTAGGCGGCGTCGCGGATCAGTACGTGCCGGAAGCGGAAGCCGTCGTCGCCCGGGATCTGCGCTCGCTCTGGACTGACGAGCTCGCGGCGGACGAGCGCGGCAAGGCGCGCGGTGACCTGGGGCTCCTCGGGCGCGAGCGTCTGGACGGCCGTTCGGTGAAAGATCTCGCCCTCGACCGCGCCGCACTCGAGCACGCGCCGCTCGGCGACATCGAGCTGGTCGAGGCGCGCGGCGAGCAGCGCCCGCAGAGTGGGCGGGACGACGACCTCGTCTCCGGCCTCGCCCGTTATCGCCACCATCTCCGTGATGAAGAGCGGATTGCCGCCCGCTGTGCGAAGGATCTTCTCGCGCAGCACCGTCGGGACCGATGCGGGGATCAGCTGCTCGATGTCCTCTTCAGCGAGGGGGCCGAGCCGGAGCGTCACCGGCCAAGTAGGGCGGCGGTCGATGAGCTCCGGCCTTGTCGTGCAGAGCAGCAGGATCGGTGCGCCCGCGGCGAGGAGCGCCACCTGCTCGATCAGATCGAGGAACGTTTCCTCGCCCCAGTGAATGTCCTCGAAGACGACAACCAGCGGTTGCGTCTGCGCCCTCTCTTCGAGCAGCTTCCGGAATGCCCACGCGATCTCCTCTGCGCTCGTCCCCGCCTCCGTCTCGCCGAGCAGCGAGTGGATCGCCGCAGCGGCGGCGGCCGCGGAGGGCAGGGCGTCGAGCTGCTTCACCACGTCGACCACCGGCAAGTAGGTGATTCCCTCGCCGTACGACACGCACCGGCCCCGAACGACCGTCGCGTCGAATCGACCAAGAGCCTCTGCGGCGAGCCGCGTCTTGCCGACTCCGGCGTCGGCGACGATCGTGACGAGCTCGCACCGCTGCTCCGTCTGCGCGCGGTACCAGGCCTCGTGGAGGGTCGCCACCTCGCCCTCACGTCCCACAAACAGCGCGCCGTGCGGTCGCTCAGGCGCCTCGTGCACAGCCAGTAGCCGAAAGGCGGGGACGGCCTCCGCCTTCCCCTTCAGCGCGAGTGGCTCGAGCGCTTCTACCTCGATCGAATCGCGGGTCAGACGAAGCGTCTCGGCGCCGATCAGCACCTCGCCCGGGTTCGCCGCCTGTTCGAGCCGGGCGGCCACGTTCACGGCGTCGCCGGTCGCCAGCCGCTCCTCTGTGCCGGTCACGACCTCGCCGGTCGTAACTCCGATGCGGCCCTGAACGCCGACCTCGGGGAAGGCGTCGCGCATCTCGAGCGCCGCCCGCAGCGCGCGCAAGGCGTCGTCCTCGTGCGCGACCGGGACGCCGAAGACAGCCATGACAGCGTCCCCGATGAACTTCTCGACGGTGCCGCCCTGCGACTCGACGATCGCCTTCATGCGCGCGAAGTAACGGGCCAGAAGGGCGCGCAACGCCTCCGGGTCGAGTTGCTCGCCGAGTTCGGTCGAGCCGGTGACGTCACAGAACAGAACGGTTACGACCTTGCGTTGTTCGCGTGAGGAGGCGGTCGTTACGAGTGGAGCGGCGCACTCGTTGCAAAACCTGGCTCCCTCGGAATTCTCCTTGCCGCAGTGCGGGCAGATGAGCATGCGGACCGAGTGTACGACCGACCCGTCTTGGCCGCCTCTGAGGCCTACTCAGACGTTGTGAAGCCGTTTGTCCGATGGCTGCCATCGCAGAACGGCTTGTTCTTGGAGCCACCGCAGCGACAGAGGGCGAGCCGGGTGTCCTCGCGGATCAGCCGGCCGTCGGCGTCGACGATCTTCAGGCGGCCGCGCAGGAAGAGCGGTCCGTTCGGCCGTGGCTCGACCGTCGTTTCGTCGGCAGCCTCCTCCTGCTCGCCGCCGTCTACCCGCCGGAAGTGAAGAGCGCCCGTGGGGCAGCTCAGAACCGTCTTCGCGATCGCGTCGGGATCGGCGGCGTCGACGTGGATCCACGGTCGCGCCGACGGATCGAACACCTGGCCGAGGCCGCGAACACAGTTGCGGACATGAATGCAGAGCCTGGGCTCCCAATCCACCTCGATCGCGTCGTTGCCGTAGACGCGATGCGGTCCGCGTTCCTCCCGGGGGGTCGGGGTCGGCTCCGCAGCGCTCATGGGGCCGAGACCAGGTGGGAGTACTCGGGATGCCGTCGCAGGTACGCGACGACGAATGGGCAGAACGGAACGACCGAGAGACCGCGCCGGCGAATGTCGTCGAGAGTCCAGGCTACGAGTTGCGACGCGACGCCCCTGCCCCCGAGCGCCGGTTCGACCTCGGTGTGCATGAGCTTCATCTTCCCGGGAGCTTCGCGGTAGTCGATGAAGCCGACGATCTCCGAGCCGACACGGGCTTCATAGCGCCGCCGGTCGGGGTTGTCCGCGACGGTGAGCTCGCTGGACGCGACCATCTCTCGACTCTAGCGTGCGGCTGCAGGGTGGCAGAGCGCGCTTGTGCCGGGCGGTCCCAGGCGCGAACATGCGCCCGAGATGGAAGACGCGCAGATCCACACCGACATCGAGCAGCTCGTTCAAGAGGAGCACGACCTGTGGCAGCGCGAGGCTGCCGGCTCCGCGACGGACGAGGATCGTCGGCGGCTCGAGTCGCTCAAGGTCTCGCTCGACCAGAGTTGGGACCTGCTCCGCCAGCGCCGTGCTCTTCGCGAGGCGGGCCGCGATCCCGACGCGGCCGACGTCCGCGGAAAGAACGTCGTCGAGGGCTACGAGCAGTAGACAAGACCTCGAACCGGAACGGCGCGCTGTGCGAAGCAGAGGGGAAGCAAAAAATCCCGAAAAAGGAGTCTCGATGCGCTTCATCCCGACGAAGTTCCATGCGCCGCTCGACTACATCGTCGGCGCAGCGCTGATCGCCGCACCGTGGATCTTCCAGTTCTCGGAGCACACCGCCGCGACGATCGTGCCGATCGTGCTGGGCATTGGGCTGATCGCCTACAGCCTGTTTACGAATTACGAGCTCGGCGTCTGGAAAGTGGCGCCGATGGCCGTGCACAACCTGATCGACATCGCCGCCGGCACACTGCTTGCCGCCTCGCCGTGGATCTTCGGCTTCGCCGACGAGTCGGCCAACGTGTGGGTGCCTCATCTGGTCGTGGGGCTCGCCGCGATCTTCCTCGGCCTCACCACCGTGCAGCAGGGTGGCTACTCGTACAGCAAGAGCACCACGCAGACCACTGCTGCCGGCTAACTCGCTCCAGAGCGCGCGGTGGCGAGAGTTAGCCGCGCGCTCACCAAAGCCGTTTCTCCGACCGATAGTCAAGGGGTGGACGCTCCCGAGGGATATACGCGCGGTGAGGTGCGGCGCTACGGCCGGCAGACGTTTCTGCTCACTACGGCCGCCGGCTTCTCTTCCCTGTTCTGGGGAAGTGCGGTCTGGAGTCAGGCGTCGAAGATCTTCCTTCCGATCGTGGACGTCCTGGCCCCAGGGCTCATACCGGGTTGGCGGATCTACACCATCTCGGGTCACATGCCGACGTTCGACCGTCGTACCTGGCGCCTGCGCATCGACGGGCTGGTCGAGCGGCCGGTTGACCTCACCTACGACCAGCTGCTTGCGCTTCCGCGAGCCGAGCAGATCTCGGACTTCCACTGCGTCACCGGTTGGTCGGTCGACAACGTCCACTGGGCCGGCGTTCGCTTTCGCGACCTGCTCGAGGTCGTTCGTCCCACCCGCGAGGTCGGCGCGCTGAAGTTCGTGTCGGCGGAGCGGCCGTACTCCGACTCGCTGACGCTCGACGAGGCGCTGCTCCCGGACGCGATGCTCGCCTACGAGATGGACGGCAAGCCGCTGACGCAGGCGCATGGTGCGCCGGTCCGGCTCGTGATTCCGGAAATGTACGGCTACAAGGGCGTGAAGTGGGTCGAGCAGATCGAGCTCGCCGCCGTTGCCGAGACGGGCTACTGGGAGCAGCGCGGCTACGACACGGACGCCTGGATCGGCGACCGGCATGGATAGCCCCCGCTACGTTCGCCGGTTCTCGAGGACGGAGCGTGCGCTGCACTGGGTGCATGCGTCCGCGTTTTTCGTGCTGCTCGGCTCTGGGCTCGTGCTCTACCTGCCGCGCCTGTCCGAGCTGGTCGGAAACCGGCCGGTCGTGAAGGCGGTGCACATCGACACTGCGATCGTCTGGGTGCTCCTGCTTGCGCTCGTCATCCTCGTCGGGGACCGGCGCGGGCTGCGCAAGACGCTGCGCGAACTGGACAGCTTCGACGCCGACGATCGGCTCTTCCTGAAACGCGTCCCGGCGCCGCAGGGACGCTTCAATGCAGGCCAGAAGGTGAATGCGGCTCTGACAGCGGCGTTCGCCGTGCTGTTCGCGGGCTCGGGCTTTCTCCTCTGGTTCGGTGAACGCGACGTGCGCTTCCGCTTTGGCAGCACGATCGTCCTGCACGACGGGCTGATGTGGATCTCGCTCGTCTTGCTCGTCGGTCACCTCCACCTGGCCGTGCTCAACCCCGCGACTCGTCATTCGCTGCGCGGCATGACTCGCGGCTCGGTCAAGACGTCCTGGGCGGCTCGCCACCATCGCAAGTGGCTGACGTCGGACGACGCCGAGTACACGGATCGCTGACCCCTTCCTGTTTGTAGTCCGCTGCGCTAAGTTGCCTGCGTAGCCGTAGACCGGGGGAGGAGCCATGAGGGAGCGGCGCGCACGTTTGAGCCTGATCACGGTCGCTGCGTTGGCAGTGGTCGTCCCCGGCGCCGCAGCTGGGCTGGTCGAGCATTCGAGTGCAGGCGGACCTCTTCGCTACAGCGTGACGCGGGAGCCGAATGGCTCGTACCGCGCCACGCTAGGCAGCGGCGATCGGGTCTCCTCCAGGGTCCCGAGCGCGCTCCCCGGCGCGCACAACGAGACGGCGGGGGCTGTCCCGCGCGCCCGGGCGGGCTTCCACAAGCTGCCAACGGCGAACCCGTGGCGGCTGCAGGCCACCCTTCCCAACACGGTGATCAAGGACATCTCGTTCGCCAGCCCGAGCGTCGGCTACATCGCCGCGGAGCTGGGCAAGGTCTGGAAGACGACCGACGGCGGCAACCACTGGACCCAGATCATGAACCTTGGCTACCCCTACTACTGGTACGGCGTCGACGCGCTCTCGGAGAACGATGTCGTCATCTCCGGGTTCGACAACTCCAACTGGCGGGGGCTTCTTCGGTGGAGCCACGACGGTGGCCAGACGTGGAGCTCGGACGTGGTGCTCACCACGAGAGGCTGGTCCGTCCGGGCCCGATTCGCGGACGATCAGCACGGGTTGGTGCTGGACTTGATCAATCTGGACGGACCGTCCGTCGCCCACTACACGACGAACGGCGGGCAGACCGCCGCGGACTGGACCACGGTCGTGCTGGACCCGGCCGGCGGCTGGTTCGGGAATCAGTTCAGCTTCCTACCCAGCCTCGAGGCGCGGGCCTCGGGGATCACCTACTGCGCGAGCCCCGACGGCGGCCCCACGTGGAACTGCCGTTCATCGGTGGACGACGTCTTCGACGGCCCGACGTTCTTCCACGATCACCAGTTCGGATGGGTTGGCGGCGGGAGCATCTCGCCCACGGTCGAGGGCTGGGTGCACCGCACAGCCGACGGCGGCCAGACCTGGTCGGGCCGGACCCTGGACGGCCCCTGGCCGATCCGAGAGATCCGCTTCGTGACGAGCCAGCTCGGCTGGGCGGCCGGCGGCAACATCTACTCGGGCGTCGGTGGCCTGTACTTCTCGGCGGACGGCGGACAGACGTGGACTCTCGACCTCGACTCAGGAGGGGTCGAGCTGGATGCCTGCGACCACCGGGGGCCAAGCCAGGGCCACCCGAGCCTTCAGGTGTGGTGCGCCGGCTACGACAGCTCGTTCGCCGGCAAGGTGTACACCCTCAAGCTCTCGGCGTCGAGCGGCTGAGGCCGGTTCGGGCGGAGTAATCGCTTTCGAATTCCGTACGCGGCGTTAACAAGCGGGTCCTATGCTCTGTGGCGTGCTGCGAATCGCCCTCGGTGCAGCTGTTCTCGCCGCGCTCGTCCTGGTCGTGCCGACGGCTGCGCAGGTCGGTAGCGGGAAGATCGCCTTCACGAACGACGCCGGCGTCTACACCATCGAGGCGGACGGCACCGGGCTGACGCTCCTGCGTGCGGGGGCCGCCCGGCTCGGCGGCTGGTCTCCAGACGGCTCGCAAATCGCATTCACGGCCGTCGACCCGGGAGCGGTCAACAAACTACTCATCGTCATGAACGCCGACGGAAGCGGGAAGCACCTGGTGGCGAGCGGGCCGGAGATCGCGCTTGGTCGTCATCCGTGGTCTCCGGACGGCGCAAGGCTCGCTTGGGGCCCAGTTCCAGTCGAACCAGGCGAGATCTACACGGCGAGCGCGGCGGGCGGGGACGTCCGTCAACTGACGTTCGAACGACGGCCGAAAGACCCCCCGGAATGGTCGCCAGACGGCTCGGAGCTCGTGTATTCGGAACTTTACAGCGAGTTGAGTAGCGAGGTCTTCGTGGTCGCTGCGGATGGAATCAGCCCACCGCGACCGCTCGCCCGGAGCCGTTCCGGTTCTAGCCAGCCCACGTGGTCGCCGAACGGCGGCTCGATTGCCTTCGTCGACGAGGAGGGGATCTACGCTGTTCGCCCTGATGGAACGGACCTCCACAGCATCGTTCCGAGTGGTTATCCCTTCGATCCCACGTGGTCGCCGGACGGGAGCAAGATCCTGTTCGAGACCTCGAAGAACTCTCGGCAGAACAAATACGGCTTCTTTGGCCGCGAGATCTACGTGGTCGATGCCGACGGCTCGCATGAGAATCGCCTCACCGACCTCGCCCCGTTCTCCCGATACGACTCGATGCCGACCTGGTCGCCCGACGGGAACCGGATCCTGTTCGCGCGCCGTTTCCAAAGTCAAGAGGAATGGACGATGAACCCGGACGGGACCTGTGAAGAGCCTTTTCGCGACTTCCCGATGGACGGCGCTTCCTGGCAGCCACTTCCGGACGCTCCGCCGCTTCCTGAACGACGCTGCCAGGCGATCGCGGTCGAGACGGCGATCCGCCCCTTCCATCGGTATTCCGCGCTGCTCACCGTGACGATCGCCAACGACGGGACGGAGCCGCTGACGAATGTCGTGCTCGACACGACGGCGCACAACGACGTGAGCGTGGTTGGGGCCGGGATGGGCAACCACCCGCAGGCCTGCTCACTCGTGGTGCGTCACATCAGGTGCCGCACAGCGAACCTCGCGCGAGGCGACCGAGTCCAGGTCTTCGTCACGCTCGCGGCCCGCCGGGTTCGCATTCCGCGCAGCAGCTATCTGCGGCTGAGAACCGCGTTCAACGTGACGACCGACGAGGAGGTTCTACCCACGCCGAGCGAATCCGGCGAGTTGGTGTTCGAGCTGTCCCACTGCACGACCGGCATGCGGGGAAGCGGCAGGATCGACGGTACACGCTTGGCAGAGCGGATCTGCGGACGGCAAAGGGCCGACCGAATCCATCCTCAAGAAGGCAAGGACGTCGTCAGCGCAGGCGGGGGCGCGGACGTGGTTTTCGCTGTAGACGGCAAGGTCGACCGCATTTCGTGCGGCGCGGGCCGCGACACCGTGGTGGCGGATCGCCGCGACCATGTCGCCCGCGACTGCGAGCGGGTCGAGCGCCGTTAGTTTCCGAGCGCTACCGCCCGAGGCGGAACTGGAGATGCGTGACCCCAGGGGAGTCCATCACCCGCGTGGTCTCCAACTCGATCTCCTCCGGGCCCAGCCGGTCGAACAGCGGGATGCCGTCGCCGAGGAGCATGTGCGCGACGTGAACTTGTAGCTCGTCGAGCAGCCCGGCCTTGATGAATTGCTGAACCGCGTTGGCGCCGCCCGCGACGGCGACGTCCTTGTCGCCCGCGGCTGCCCGCGCTTGCTCGAGGGCGCTCTCGATGCCGTCGGTGACGAAGGTGAACGTCGTGCCGCCCTGGACTTTCGGCTCCCGAGCCTCATGCGTCAAGACGAAGACCGGCTTGTGAAAGGGAGGGTCGTCTCCCCACCCGTTCGGGCCGTCGCCGTTCTCGAACATCCGCTTGCCCATGACGAGCGCGCCGGTTCGTTCGAAGGACTCCTCGACGAGCTTGCCGTCGGATCTCGCCTCGCCGCCTTCGTGGCCGTGGAGCTCGCGCCAGCTCGTCGAGTCGTAGAGCCACTGGTGGATCCGCTCGCCGCCTTCGCCTAGCGGTTTCTCAATCCCGTCGCCGGGCCCGGCAACGAACCCGTCGAGCGTCATCGTGATATCGGCAATGACCTGTCCCATCGCTACCTCCGCTCCTCTAGGCCGGCGTCGCGTCCCGCTCGCGCTTGCGGCGCGAGGACATCGACTGGCGCTTCGTCCCCGAGAGCTCGACCTTCCGCAGGCGGATGCTCTTCGGCGTCACCTCGACGGCCTCGTCGTCCCGGATGAACTCCAGCGCCTGCTCGAGCGACAGCGGACGCGGCGGGATGAGCCGGACGAGCTCGTCTGCGGTCGAGGAGCGCATGTTCGTCAGCTTCTTCTCCTTGGTCGCGTTCACGTCGAGATCCTCGCCCCGGGCGTTCTCGCCGACGACCATGCCCTCGTAGACCTCCACGCGCGGGCCGACGAAGAGCGAGCCGCGCTCCTGAAGCGCAGCGATCGCGAAGCCCGTCGTCTGGCCTCGACGGTCGGCGACGAGGCTGCCGGTCGGCCGCGTCAGCAGCTCGCCGTGCCACGGCTCCCAGCGGTCGAAGACGTGATGCAGGATCCCGGACCCGCGAGTCTCGGTCAGGAACTCGGTGCGAAAGCCGATCAGCCCGCGCGCCGGCACGAGGTACTCCATCCGGGCCCAGCCGGTGCCGTGGTTGACCATCTGCTGCATCCGGCCCTTGCGCAGCGCGAGCATCTGCGTGACGACTCCGATGTACTCCTCCGGGACGTCGATCGAGACGCGTTCCACGGGCTCGTTCTTCTTGTCGTCGATCTCCCGGGTCAGCACCTCCGGCTTGCCGACCGTGAGCTCGAACCCCTCTCGCCGCATGATCTCGACGAGGACCGCGAGCTGGAGCTCGCCGCGCCCCTGCACCTCCCAGACGTCGGGGCTCGCCGTGGGCTGTACGCGCAGGGAGACGTTGCCGACGAGCTCACGCTCGAGCCGCTCGATCAGTGCGCTCGCCGTCACCTTGTCGCCTTCGGTCCCGGAGAGCGGGGACGTGTTGATCCCCAGGGTCATCGCCAGGGACGGCTCGTCGACCGTGCTCACCGGGAGCGGCCGCGGATCGTCGGGGTCCGCGATCGTCTCGCCGATTGTCACCTCGGCCAGGCCGGCGAGTGCCACGATCTCGCCGGGGCCGGCCTCGTCGGCAGGAACGCGGTCGAGCGCCTCCGTGACGTAGAGCTCCGTCACCTGGGCCTTCTCGATCGTCCCGTCCGCCCGGCACCAGGCGACCTGCTCGCCCTTGCGGATCGTCCCGTGCAGGACTCGCAGCAGGGCGAGGCGGCCCACGTAGGGCGAAGCGTCGAGGTTCGTGACGAGCGCCTGGAGCGGATGGTCCGGGTCGTACGAGGGCGCCGGAACCGTGGCGAGCAGGGTCTCGATCAGCGGCTGCAGGTCTGGAGCGAGCTCGTCGGCCTCGAAGCCGGCCCGGCCCGCGCGGGCGTTCGCGTAGACGATCGGAAACTCGATCTGCGCCTCGTCGGCGTCGAGATCGAGGAAGAGCTCGTAGACCTCGTTGACGACCTCCGCGGGGCGGGCGTCCGGCCGGTCGACCTTGTTGACGACCAGGACGACCGGGAGTCGCGCCTCGAGCGCCTTCCGCAGGACGAACCGCGTCTGCGGCAGTGGCCCCTCGCTCGCGTCGACGAGGAGCAGCACGCCGTCGACCATCGTGAGACCGCGCTCGACCTCGCCCCCGAAGTCCGCGTGCCCGGGCGTGTCGATGATGTTCACCTTCGTGTCGCCGATCTGGACCGCCGTGTTCTTGGCGAGGATCGTGATGCCCTTTTCGCGCTCGAGGTCCATCGAGTCCATCACGCGGTCGGCTACGTCCTCGTTTGCCCTGAACGAGCCGGACTGCCAGAGCAGGGCATCGACGAGCGTCGTCTTCCCGTGGTCGACGTGGGCGACGATCGCGACGTTCCTCAGATCGTCGCGCCGCGCGAGGGTAGGAGAACGCGAAGGCACGAAGCCAGAGTATCGGCGGTACCCTCCAGCCATGCCCAACGAGAAGCCTGAGCCGATGACGGCCAAGCAGAAACACCAGCTCGAGTCGGAGCTCGCACTGCTGGAGGGCCCTCGCCGCGCCGAAGCCGTCCAGGCGATCGCGACCGCCCGGGACTTCGGCGATCTGTCCGAGAACTTCGAGTACCACGCCGCGAAGAACGAGCAGGGACTGCTGGAGCACCGGATCAGGACGATCCGCGACCGGCTGCACCGCTCGGTGCTCGTCGACCACGAGCCGTCGGCGAGTGGGGAGGTGGGGATCGGGTCGACCGTCGAGGTGGAGGACGAGAAGGGTGACCGGATGACGATCGAGATCTCGAGCGTCGGCGGGATCTCGCCCGACTCGCCCCTCGGCAGCGCACTCCTGGGAGCAAAGGCGGGCGACGAGGTCGACGTCGTGGCCCCAAAGGGATCCTGGAAAGCGCGCGTCGTCGCCATCGGCCCGCTTCCCTGACCGGCGAGCCCTCCCGCCCGGCGGAGCCGGTCACCTGCTTTCGGCTCACTAACTAGGCATCCGAGTGTCGGTCCTAACTCCATGTGGGACCTGGGCTCGCCACGGTGACGCACGAGGACGGGATTGTCGCCATCTCGCGGGAGGTGAACGGCTTCACGCTGTCCGAGCTTCGGTTCCCGCCGAGCTACGTTCAGGTCGCCTTCGACCCGGAGCTGCCGTATCTCGCGCTCGTTCTCGATGGGAGCCTCGAGAAGTCCTTTCGCCGCCGAACGATGCGGCTCGACCGGGCCTGCGGGGTGGCGATGCCGGCCGGCGCGTGGCACGGCGCCCGCTTCGGAGCGGAGGGCGCTCGGATCGCGATCGTTCAGCCCAGGGATGCGTCGGGACCTGCCGCCCATTGTCTCGATCGGCTCGTCGAGCTTCGCGGGCACAGCCTCAGTTGGCTCGCCTGGCGTCTTGCCGGTGAGCTTCGCGCCTCAGATACCGCAGCGCCGCTCGCCGCCGAAGGCTTTGCCCTGGAGCTGCTGGCCGCAACGAGCCGGGAGCTGCGAGTCGAACGTCGCTCCGGCCGGCCTCAACCATGGCTGCGTTCGGCGGAAGAGCTGCTGCGCGTCCGCATCGGCGATCACATCGGGCTCACGGAGCTGGCCGAGGCGGTCGGCGTGCATCCCGCGCACCTGGCTCGCGCTTCCCGCGCCCAGTACGGCCTCTCGGTCGGCGAGTATGGTCGCCGTGTTCGGCTGATGGTGGCGGCGAAGGAGCTCGCCGGCGGCGACACGAGCGTCGCCACGATCGCGGCGCAGGCCGGGTTTGCCGATCAGAGCCACTTCACGCGGGTTTTCAAGCGCTACGTCGGAGTCACCCCGGCTCGTTACCGAGCTGAGACGCAGCGCGACGCTCGGCACGTTCCAGAGTAGGCAGCGCAGGTTCAAGACGCCGCGCGGGCCTCCGCGCATGCTGGTCACGCGGGTGGCCTCGCTGCCATTCGCGCCCCTCGACAAGGAGGAAGGCCCAATGCATGTGCGCAGCGTTCTGGTCCTTGCCGGCATCACCGCTCTGCTCGCCGTCCCATTCGCGGCGGCGACGGGTGGCAGCCCGGTTGTGGCATCCGCGAGCGGCGGCGTCCACTGGACGATTCCGCTGCCGAACCCGTTCGGTGTTGAGGTGCTGAGCCAACCGCTCGCGTTCGACGCCCAGAAGCACGAGGACGGCAGCGCCACCGGCAACTTCGTGTACCACCAGTACGTCGAAGGGGAGTCGTTCGACTTCCACGTCGACGTCACCTGTATGAACGTCTACGACGGGAACCGCGCCAAGATCGGCGGCCTGGTCACGTACAGCACGGATCCAACGCTCCCGCCGGGGATGTTCGCCTGGTTCCAGGTCTTCGACAACGGACAGGGTGTAAACGCCCCGCCGGATCGCTCGAGTCTCGTCGGCTTCGGGGACGAGGCCGCGAACGAGGCCTTCTGCAACAGCCCGAATCTCCCCCGCTTCGGACCATGGGACGTCCAGGGCAACGTCCAAGTCTCGCTCCCCTGACCGAGAGGCAGCCCCTGGGGCCTAGCGTTCGACAGTGCCGGGCAGGTCTTCGACGAGGGAGCCGAGCACATAGTCCGCGCCGGCGGCGCGCAGCTCGTCCACGCTGAAGTGACCGCTCGCGACGCCGACGCCGATCGCGTCTGCCGCGTGCGCGGCCGAGATGTCGTTCGGCGTGTCGCCGAGCACGAGCACTAGCCGGGAGTCGAGCGCCGTGCCGAGCACCTCGCCGGCGCGTTCGATCGCCTTGCGCGTCAGCTCGCCGCGGTCGGCCGAGTCCGAGCCGTAGCCTCCGAAGGAGAAAAAGCGGTTCAGGTCGGCGCGCGCGAGCTTGATGTGCGCGGCCGCCTCCACGGCTCCCGTCGTGATCCCGAGCGGGAAGCCGGCTTTGGCGAGCCGCGGGAGCAGCTCCTCGACGCCGGCGAGCACCTTGTAGCCGGGTGACGCCGCCACCTCCTCCGGCAGTCGCAGCAGATAGTGCGAGATCACCTTCGCCAACTCCTCCGGCGATGGCTCATGACCGATCACACTTGTGAACGTGAGCCGGCCGACGACCGGATCGGTCATCCCCGCCTCGGTGAACTTCCCGATGTCCGCGGGGATCCCGTACAGCTCGTCGAAGGCCCAGCGCCAGCTCCGCGTGCCGGCGCCGCCGGTCGTGAGCAGCAGCCCGTCGACGTCGAAGAGGATCGCCTGTGGTCGTTCCAACGAGGTCTAGTAGCCGCTGAAGCGGGCGGCCTTGACCTGCTCCTCGGACACGCCCGCGGCTTTGAGCTTCTCCGCGACGCCCTCGACCATGGCCGGAGGCCCCGCGATCACGTACGTGTGCGACTCGAGCTCGTCGTCGAGGTGGTCGCGAAGCAAGTCGGCGTCGATCCGCCTCGACTCCCCGTCCCAGGATGAGTCGTCGGTCATGGTGAGGACCACCTGGAGACCTGGGATCGCCTGCTCGAGCTCGGCGAGCTCGTCGAGAAAGGCGGCCGACTCGCGTTCGCGGTTCGAGTAGACGAGCGTGATCCTGTAGGGAAGCTGCTGCTCGGCGATGTAGCGGAGCATGGAATGGAAGACCGTGATCCCGATCCCACCGGCGACGAACACGTAGTGCGGATCGGTGTCCTTCGGCAGCGTGAAGTCCCCTTTTGGCTGCTCGACGTCGACCTCCGCTCCGATCGGCAGCTCGGCGAGCGAGCGCTTGAAGGCGCTGTCACGCAGGCGCGTGCAGAGGCCGAGCACCCCGCGTTCGTTCGGGGAGGTGACGACCGAGATGTGCCGCCGAGGCCCCTTCTCGTCGTCGTAGGGCGGATCGAGCAGCTCGACCCAGAAGTACTGGCCCGGCTCGAAGTCGACCTCTTCGCCGAGCAGGTCGAAGACGACCATCAGCGTCCCCTTTGCGACCTCCCGCTTCTCCTTGATCTGCGCGCGCATGTCTCCAAAATACAACGCTTGCACCGAAACGGTTTGGGCGACCGCTCAGAGAGCCCGGCGGGTGCCGGGCTCTCGGTGCGGCCGTGCTACGGGCCGGACTTGACGCTGACGACGTCGAACGACTTGTTCACGTAGACCGTGACCCTGCTGCCGTCGGCCTTCGTCATGTGCGCCTCGTACGCGGCGTTGCCGTCCGCGTCCGTCTCGACGCGGTCGATCGTGCCGCCGCTGACCTTTGCGAGGGCCGCTGCTCGGACCTGGGCCAGAGCGTTGCCGGTGAGCGGCGTCTCGTCGGCACGCTGAGGAGGCAGGCCCGCGGGAGCTCGACCGGATGCGATCGCGCCCGAGCCGTTGCTGGAACTGCCGCCCCCGGAGGCCGCGCCGGCGATCGCCGACCCTCCGAGGGCGAGCGCCGTGATCGACGCGGCGATCAGTGCGATGTTCTTGGCTCTGTTCGTCATGGTCTTCCTTTCGTTCGGGGATGGTGCGGACTTCCCCAGGAGACCAGGGCAACCTGAGACCGAGATGAGGCGCGGCTAAGAAGTTCCTCTGAATGCGCGCGCGAGGATCTCTTCGACCACCGCGGTCTTCGCGTCGGCGTAGTCCTGCACGTAGCGCCACTCCTTTGCGGCGAGCCCCCGCTTCGTCCGCTCGTACAGCGCCCGATCCGCCGCGTTGGCGCGGATCCGGTCCCGGAAGCGGAGCATGCGGTCGATCTCGGGGCACCCTTCTGAAAAGACGTGCAGGTTCACGTTCGTGTCCGGCCCCTTGAAGACTCGGTGCTCGTACCAGTCGGGCTCGCGGATGCGGAGCACGTAACGGGCCGCCTCGAGCGCCGGGGCGTACGCCTGCTCGTCGGCCGAGTCGGGCACGGCGAGCGTGATGTCGATGATCGGCTTGGCCGCGAGCCCGGGCACGGAGGTCGAGCCGGTGTGCTCGACGAGCACCGCGCGCTCGCCGAGCGCTGCGCGGATCCTCTCGGCCTCGCGCATGAAGAGGCCCGGCCAGGCGGGGTCGTACTCGACGAGCTCGATCGGCCCCGAGACCGGTTTGAGCTCGCCGACGGTGACGGCTTGGAGCTCCTCCTCCCGCTCCGACATTCAGAGAGGCCAGGCGGCGCGCACAGGCTTGTACTCCCGCGACCGGTCGCGGTAGGCCTCGCTCGCCATGTCAGTGTCCACGGGCGCCGACGCTCCGTGGCGCGCGGCGAGGATGCTCACCGGGTAGTGCAGCTTCTTGCCTTCGCCGCGGACGCCGACCATCAGGATCGCGCACGGCCCATCGCCGACCCCGACGAGGATGTCGTGCGTCCCCGGCGCGCAGTGGAAGAAGTCCCAGGCCCTGAGCCGGCGTTCCTGCTCCTCGACGACGAGGATGCACTCGCCCGACAGCACAAGAAAGGCCTCCTGCACCGTCTCGGAGTGGTACATCCCGTTCGGCTGGCCGGGCTGGACGACGTGGACGCCGATCCCGTACTGCTCGAACCCGCCCTCGGGCTCGAGGTCAGACCACTCGCCGCCCTCCTCGCTCCGCATCCAGCGGGCCTCGGCAAGGTTCACCACGAACCAACCGGGGCTCGCCACGATCGCGCCGGCTTCGGTCTGTTCGATTCTGGCCTCTTCCGCAGCCACGTCGAGACACTAATCGCTAGTCAGAGGCGAGAAGCGGCCCCAGGCCCTGGAGCCGTGCGACGAGCGCTTCGGTTCGCTCGCGGTCCTCATCCAAATGGGTGACGAGGTTGAGGCCGAGATAGAAGGTCGTGACCGCGTAGGCGAGCTCCCGCAAGGGCACGGCCTCCGCGACCGGGAGGCCCGCGAGCGCCTTCGTCAACGCCTCCTCGCACAGCTCGATCCACGGCTCCATCCGCGCCAGCACCTCCCGTGCCAGCTCTGGTCGCGCGACACTGCCGGCGATCATCTGGGAGACGACGGTCATGTGGCCGAGGTCGCGATCCTCGCGGTAGATCCGAGCCGCGACCTCCGCGAGCTCGGTTGCGGTCTCGGCCTTTGCGACCGCCTCGCGATACCGGACGAGGCGCTCCTCGCTCGTCTGGTCGAGAGCGGCAAGGAGGAGGCCGTCGAGGGTGCCGAAGTGGTAGAAGATCAGCGCTTGGTTGAAGCCGCCCGCGCGCGCGATCGCGCGTGAGGTGGCGCCCGAGAACCCCTCTGTCTTCAACGTTTCGAGCGCGGCCTCGACGATGCGCTTTCGCGTCGCCTCGCCGGTTGGCCTACCAGGTTTCTTGTTCATGTGGTTTAATCAATCGATCAATAAACAATGTCTAGTCAGATGGTAGCTGTACAGCCTGCGAATGCGACGACCGAGCCGATCTGGCTCCTGGCGCAGCGCTGGAGCGACCTTCTGTTCGCGCACTGGCCCGTCGATGCCGACGCGCTTGCCCGGCACCTGCCGGCGGGGGTCGAGCCGGATCTCCACGAGGGACGGGCGTGGGTGGCGATCGTCGCGTTTCGCATGGACGGGACGCGGCCTGCGGTGGGGCCGAGGCGACTCACTCTGCGCCCGATCCCCGAGCTCAACGTCCGCACCTACGTCCGCGTGCGCGGCGTGCCCGGCGTGTGGTTTCTGAGCCTCGATGCGTCGAGCCCGTTCTTCGTGACCGCGGGCCGGGCGCTCTACGGCCTTCCCTACCGCCTCGCGCGGATGGCCACGCTTGTCGAAGGTGAGCGCGTCCATTTCCTCAGCTCGCGTCGTGGTGCCTCCTTCGCAGCGAGCTACGAGCCGTGCGGCGCCGGGGGTCAGGCCGAGCCACGCTCCCTCGAGCACTTCCTCGTCGAGCGCTACCGGCTCTTCTCCTGGTGGCGCGGGCGTCTGATCACGGCCGTCGTCGCGCACCAGCGCTGGCCGCTGCAACCGGTGAGCGTGCAGATCGACGTGAACGGGATGGCGCCGGCCGGGCTTTCCTTTTCCGGCCGTCCGATCGTGCATTTCTCGGCCTCCGTCGACGCCCGGATCTCGGTTCCGCAGCCCCTCTCCGCGCTACAGTCGAGCGCGTGGCGGGATTACGCGACGCCGTTGCCTCCGAAGCGCTCGAGGCGAACCGAGCCGCTTCGAGCCTGACCGACGACGCGGTCGCCGCGGTGCTCGTCGCCGCTGCCGCGCTGGTCCGGGAACGCCGGGCGGAGATCCTGGGGGCGAACGCCGCGGATTACGAGGCGGCTGAAGGGAAGCTCGACGAGGGCATGCTCGACCGGCTGAAGCTGGACGACAAGCGTGTCGAAGCGCTCGCGGAGGAGGTCGACGCAGTCGCCGCGATCGACCCGCTCGAGCGCGAGATCGATTCCTGGACGTTGCCGAACGGGCTCCAGGTCAGCGAGCGCCGGATCCCGATCGGCGTCGTCGGCGCGAACTTCGAGGCACGCCCCAACGTCGCCCTCGATGTCGCCGGCCAGCTGCTCAAGAGCCTGAACACGGCCGTTCTGCGCACCGGCGGCGCGGCGCTGCGAACCGTGACCGTCCTCGTCGACGACGTCCTCAGGCCGGCGCTGGAGGGAGCCGGGCTGCCGCCGGGTGCGGTCGGGCTCGTGCGCTCGGCCGACCGCGAGGGCGCACGAGTGCTCGTGACGATGCCGGAGCGGATACCACTCGTGATCCTGCGCGGCAGCGGGCAGACCACGGCCGAGCTTGCGCGGTTGGCCGCCGAGCACGGGGTGCGCACCCTGGCCCACGCCGAGGGCGGCGGTGTGCTCTACGTGCACTCCGAGGCCGACCGCGACCGCGCGCTAGCGATGACCGAGGCGACGCTCGACCGGCTCGGCGTGTGCAACCGGCTGAACCTCGCGCTCGTCGATCGCGCGGCCGCTCCGCTCCTGCCCGACCTGCTCGCAATCTTCGCGGAGAAGGACCTCGACGTGCGCGGAACGAAGCGGGCGATCGAGGTGGCGGGCGACGGAGTCCTCCCGCACGACCGAGACCGGCTCGGCTACGAATGGGCGAACGAGGCCGAGCGCGTTGCGACCGTCACACTGGACGTCGTCGACGACCTGGACGACGCGCTGCGGATCGCCAACGAGGAGACATCGGGGCTCGCGGCCGGAATCGTGACCGAGAACGAAGAAGCGGCGAATCGATTTCTCGACGGGTACCGGGGCACAGCGGCTTTCTGGCACGCTTCGACGCGGTTCACCGACGGCTTCGCGCTGACCGGCTCGCCCGAGACCGGCATCAACGTCGACAACGTCCCCGGCCCGCGCGGCCCGGTCACCTACCGCGACCTCTGGCTGCGCCAGTACCGAGTCGTCGGGGATGGCACTCAGACGCGTTGAATCCGCCGATCGTCGTCAAGCTGGGCACGGGTCTCGTCGTCGAGGCGGGCGCGGTTCGTACCGAGCTTCTTCACGCGCGTTCGCGCGAGGTCGGGCTGTTGGTGAGTGCCGGCGAGCCGGTCTGCGTCGTCTCCTCGGGAGCGATCGCGCTCGGGCTCCCGAGGCTTGGTCTCGCACAGCGCCCGAAGACGATGGCCCGGCTCCAGGCCGCCTCGGCGCTCGGGCAGGCCCGCCTCCAGCGTGCGTGGGAGGAGGCGCTCGGGAACGAAGGGATCCCTGCCGCCCAGATCCTGCTCGCCGCCGGCGACGTGGCCGACCGTGCGGCCTATGTGAACGCGCGCCAGGCCTTTGCGGAGCTCTTCCGCCTCGGCGCGGTGCCGGTTGTGAACGAGAACGATGCGACGGCGACGGACGAGATCACGTTCGGTGACAACGACGCGCTGGCCGCCCAGGTGGCCGTGCTCGTCCGGGCGAGGCTGCTCGTGCTTCTGACCGAGGTGGAAGGCGTCTACTCGCGGGCGCCCGGGACGCCGGGCGCCGAGCTGATCTCCGAGGGCGAGCTGGCAGTCGAGGCCGAGATCGGCGTGGGCACGGCGCTCGGGCGGGGCGGGATGGGCAGCAAGGTCGTGGCGGCGCAGATGGCGTCCGCGGCCGGCATTCCGACCGTGATCGCCGGGGGGAACGGCGAGGAAGTGCTCGGCCCGATCCTCGCCGGCGAGACGCGCGGCACTCGTTTTACGGCGGACGAGCGCGGGGCGTCCGCTTTCAAGCTCTGGCTTCGCTTCGGCAAGCCGGTCGCCGGCACGCTGCACGTCGATGAGGGTGCGAAGACAGCGCTCGTGGACAAGGGCGCGAGCCTGCTCGGTGTCGGAGTCGTCCGCTGCGAGGGCCGCTTCGAGCCCGGCGCGGCGGTCGAGCTGGTCGGGCCGGACGGTGTCGCCTTCGGCAAGGGCATCGCCGGCGCGGGCGCGGACGAGCTGGCCGGTCGCCCGCGCGGTCTCGAAGCGGTACACCGCGACAGGCTGGTCCTCTACTGAGGGTCGCCGTCCTGTCGGACGTCCACGGGAACGCGGTCGCGTTCGCGGCGGTGCTCGTCGAGGTGGAGCGCGCCCGTCCGGACCTGATCGTCTCCGGCGGCGATCTCACGTGGGGCCCGCTGCCTGCGGAGACGTTCGCCCTCGCCTCCGGCCTGAACGCCCGGTTCGTGCGCGGCAACGCCGATCGAGTCGTACTCGAGAACGACTCCGCGACCGAGCGGGCGCAGTGGATGCAGGCCCACCATTCGCCGGAGATGCGTGAGTTCTTCGCCGGCTTCGACGAGCACGTCGTGGTCGAGGTCGACGGCCTCGGGCCGGTCCGCTTCTGCCACGGCTCTCCGCGCAGCGACGAGGAGCTCGTCACTCCCGAGACGCCGGAGGCGAGAGTGCGCGAGTTCACGGAGGACGTCGAGGAGCGCGTGATCGTCACCGCCCACGTGCACATCCAGTTCGACCGCGAGGCCGCCGGCATCCGCAGCGTCAACCCGGGCAGCGTCGGCCTCCCGTACGAAGGTAGGCCGGGCGCCTACTGGGCCCTGCTCGGCCCCGACGTGGAGCTGCGCCGGACCGAGTACGACGTCGACGACGCGGCCGCGCGCTATCGAGCGACCGACTTTCCCGGGGTCGAGGAGCTCATCGAGCTGATGCTGACCCCTCCCGAGCCGCGCGAGGTGATCGACCACGCCGAGCAGGTCGTCTTCTCCGGGTAGACGCATCGCGACGGTCCGGGGCGCCGCAGCCTGGGTCGACCGCGTCGGGCTCGCCGTGCTCTACCCGAGCGACGATCTCGCCCTGCCCTCGCTCTGGGAGGCGTTCACCGGCCGGCGGGAAGTGGACTGGGCCGACCGCGAGGACGGTCACTTCGTCGACTTCACGCCCGACTTCGCCCGCGTCTGGCAGTGGAAGGACGAGCTCCCGGAGCAGCGGCTCGTTTGTGCCGGGAAGCATCTGGGTGGGCGGGCCTCGCTGGTCTCGCTCCGCATGCTGCCCGCCCTCTACGCGCTGACGGGACGTGCCGGGCATGCGGAAGACTTCCGCACCGAGGAGCTCTCGCCCGTCGAGCGCGACGTCGCCGAAGCCGTGCTCGAGGGCGGGCCGATCAGCACCGCGGAGCTCCCCGAGCTGGCCGGGCACGAGCGCAAGCGCGTGAGCGCCGCGACGCATCGCCTCCAGCGCCGGCTCATCCTCACCGCAGCCGGGCGGCAGGAGCGCGAGCGGGGGTGGCCCGCAGTCGTCCTCGATTTGCTTCCGCGGCGATACGGTCACAGGCTGCACGGCCTGCCGGCACCCGAGGACGCCTGCAGCGGGTTGGCGGCGACGGTCCTCCGTTCGGCGTCCGAGCTCTCCGCGGCCGACCTCGCAGCGGTCATCGGCAGGCCTCGACGCGACGCGACAGCCGCGTTAGACAGGCTGGTCGAGGAGGGCGAGGCGCGCTCGCGCGACGCCGGCGGCTACATCCTCTGGACATCCGCCTAAAGGGGGACGCCTGCGCCGCCGGGGCTGCATACAGTCAGGAGCAGAGAGGCTCTCATGCGGCAAGCAACCTCATCTGCGCTCGCGGATCTGGATCGATCGGTGGGTGAATTCGGCACCGGCCTGCGGGCACGGCTCGCCGTCGTGCGGAAACAGAAGGAAGAGGCTGCGTACCTTGCTGCCGCCCTCGAGCAACAGCAGGCGGCGCGGCGTGACTTGTCTCCCGAGCTCGAACTTGTCTCGCCGGGGTTTTCGCTCGGGGAGCTGGCCTTCGAAATCACTGTTGCGCGCGACGCCCCGCTCGGCATGCTGCTGGCTGAAGCGGGCCTGCTCGAGTCCGGGGAGCTCGACTTCGCCCTCGCGTATGCGCGTGAACACGGGAAGCGGCTCGGTGAAGTGCTCGTCGAGCAAGGGCTCGTGTCGCCGGCCGAGGTGGTTCGCCTCGTCGCGATGCAGCGAGGCTTCCCGTTCGTGGACGTGCGCAGCATCCCGCTCGACCCGGCCGCGGCAAAGCTCCTTCCCGCCGCTCTCGCGCGAGAGAGCCGCGCACTGCCCCTCGGTTTTGCCCGCGGCCTGCCCGTGGTAGCCGTCGCAGACCCGACGGACAAAGCCGCGATGCACGGCACGCGCTCGGTCCTGCACAGCGTTCGTTTCGTCGCGTCGCCGGAGGAATCGATCCTCTTCCAGCTAGCGCAGGCCTACATCGGCCTGGAACTAGGGTAAAACGTGTCCGTGAGAGTCTGGGCGATCTTCGCCGCCAGCGCACTTCTCCTCGCCGGGTTCGCCTCGTCGGGGCGGCAGGCGCACCGCCAGACACAGCTTCGGGTGACGATGACGCTCCAGAGATGCCTGGCCGCACCGCTCGAGGTCGAGCCGGGCACGATGGTCTTTCGCATGACGAACCGGACGCGCTGGCCTCGCATCTTCACGATTGCCGGGCGGCGGACGAAGTACATCCAGCCCGGCCACTCGGGAGCCCTGCGCGTGGAGCTCGACCGCACGGGTATCTACCGCTACTTCTGTCGCTCCCGAGGCCCCAACCCCAGGCTGCGAACCGGGGTGGTTGCAGTCCGCCCACCACCTGTCCCGCCACCGCCTCCATCGCCAACGAACTAGATCCCCGTAAAGGCGAGCCCGTCGATCCGCCGTTCCTCGGCAGCTGTGCTTTTAGTTGTCCCGCCTACACAGGTTGCGAGGAACGGCGGTTCGACGGTCCTGCCCTTGCAGCGAGTTAGGGCCCCTTGTGTTCCGTTGAGGCTTTATAGAGGGCATCCCTCGATCGAGTATTGAGTGGAGTCCTTACGGGGGCGATCTAAACCGTGGCAGAAATGAACCTAGCGGCCTCCAGCTCTGCGGTGCGACCCGCTTCCGACGATTCGAGATTCCAGGCCTTCGAACGCCACGGGCTCCTTTCGCGGGCTGCGCCCTTCCTCGGCGCGATGTTCCTCGCGATCATGGTCTACCCCCTGCCGCCGCAGGGACACGATTCGTCGGCTCTCATCGCCGCCGTCGCTCTCAACGTGCTGATCCTGATCAGCGCCCTGGTCACTCCGTGGCGCCTGCTGCCGCACTTCGCGCAGGTCGTGCCGCCGTTCGCCTATTTCGTCGTCATCGCCTTGCTCCGCGAGGCCGACGGAGGGGCGCTCTCGTCGTACAGCGAGCTGGCCATGCTGCCGGTCTTCTGGCTTGCGCTCTACGGGACCCGCCGGGAGCTCGGAGTGGGCATCCTCGGCGTGGCGTCGCTCTTCCTGGCGCCGCTTCTTTTCGTGGGGTCGCCTGAATACCCGTCCAGCGAGTGGACGCGCGGCCTGCTCTGGATCTGCGTGGCGCCAGTCGTCGGCTTCACGGTGCAGTCGCTCGTACGACAGTTGCGCGAGCGGGCAGCAGAGAACCTGCGACGCGCCGAGGAGCTCCAACTGAGCCAGGAGGAAACGCGCAAGCTCGTCGTCAGCATGACTGCTGTCACAGAGGCGACGAGGGAGATCGCCCGCACGACCGACTCACGTGTCTCCCGCGAGGTCATCTGCTCGGCCGCCTGCACGATCACGGGCGCACGCTTCGCGAAGCTGATGGAGCCCGGTTCGGACGGCGACCTCGTCATGACCGCGAACTACGGCCTCCAGGGCGCGCCTCCGCTCAAAGTGACCCTCGCTGGCCAGTCCTCCGGCGCGGCGGCCACGTTTCTCTCAAAGAAGCCGCTCTTTGTCGCTGACGCCCGTGGCGATGCCGGGATCTCGCAACGAGTCGTCCAGACGGCCGGGGCGGTCTCGATGCATTTCGAGCCCGTGCTCCGGCAGGAGGAGGCGGTTGCCGTGCTGGTGGTCGGCTGGAACAGTGAGATCGACGGCACCGGCCGGATTGCCGCGTCCATGCGCATGCTCGCCGCCGAGACCGCGATGGCGCTCGAGCGCTCGGACCTCCTCGCGCGCCTCGAGGAGAGCGCGCGCACCGACGACCTCACCGACCTCTACAACCGCCGCGCCTGGGAAGAGCAGCTCCCGCGAGAGATGGCGCGGGCGCGCCGGAAGAACGACCCGCTCTGCGTGGCGATGCTCGACCTCGACTTTTTCAAGAACTACAACGACGAGCGCGGGCACCAGGCCGGCGACCGCCTCCTGAAGCAGAGCGCCACCGCCTGGAGGGAGGAGCTTCGGCCAAGCGACATGCTCGCCCGCTACGGCGGCGAAGAGTTCACGGTTGTCCTGTCAGGGTGCAACATCGCCTCTGCGAAGGACATCGTCGAGCGGCTCCGCGCCGCGATGCCCGCCGATCAAACCGTCTCCGCAGGCGTGGCTTGCTGGAACGGGCGTGAGTCGGCGGACGAGCTCGTCGGCCGAGCCGACGCCGCCCTCTACGAGGCGAAGCGCACGGGCCGCAACCGGCTCGTGACCGCCGGTGGGGCTCCGCCCGTCGAGCTCAGATCACTGACCGCCTGAGCGGCCGGGCCGATCCGGTGCGACTTGTCGCCGGCTCCGACGTCTAGGAATATCACCCCGTACCTGCGACGATTGCCTCGTGTCAACCAGAGGGAGTTTCGGGAGCTCGTCGCAGTGGGGGCGCCACGTGCTCGCAGCCGGGCTCGCAGGCGCTCTCCTCTTCGGACTCGGCGATGCCCGCGCCGCGCGAACTGCGTCGGCGCACCCGAGTTTCGGCTCTGCTGCACGATTGCTCGGCCCAAGCCGCGCCCCTAGGGCCCGTGCAGGCGCGCCCTCGCTGCGCTACGGCAGGCCGCGCCGAGGCCATCTCTTGCCCGAGCTCTCCCACACGGCGCGGCCGGGCCTGCCGGTGCTCTCCGACCACCCCTCGGGCGGCGGAGGAGACGGCGAGATCTACGCGATGAACGCCGATGGGTCGGGCCAGACGAACCTCACGAACAGCCCAGTCACCGACGACGGGTACGCCGCCTGGTCGCACGACGGCACGAAGATCGCCTACACGCAGGTCAACTTCAACTCGGGCGACGCGGAGATCTTCGCGATGAACCCCGACGGCTCCGGCCAGCAGGATCTCTCGAACGATCCGGCGACCTCCGACTTCGACCCCGATTGGTCCCCGGACGGCACCAAGATCGCGTGGGCGCGGGCCACCGAGACGAGCGACTTCGACATCTGGGTCATGAACGCGGACGGCACCAACCAGATCCAACTGACGACCGACCCGGGATTCGACGGCTATCCGACCTGGTCACCGGACGGCACGAAGATCGCCTTCGCCCGTTCGTCGGGCGGCGATTTCGCCGACGTCTACGTGATGAACGCGGACGGGAGCGGGGAGACGAACCTGACAAACGACCCCGCCGCAGACGACTGGGCACCGACCTGGTCGCCCGACGGGACGAGGATCGCCTTCACGAAGTACGCCGGCGCGGACACGGAGATCTACGCCATGAACGCCGACGGCTCGAACCCGACGGACCTCACAAACGACCCCGCCTATGATTTTGCACCGGCGTGGTCGCTGGACGGAACGAAGATCGCCTTCTCCCGCTACGACGGTTTCAGCCCGGCCGAGGTATTCGCCATGAACGCCGACGGCAGTGGGCAGACGAACCTCACGAACGACCCCACAGACGACGACGCCTGGCCGGCCTGGTCGCCCGACGGTGCGCACATCGCCTTCACGCGCTACACGCCGCCGCCGCCACCTGAGGGCGGCGAGATCTACGCGATGAGCGCAGACGGCAGCAATCAGGTGAACCTGACCAACGACCCGGCCGACGACTACACGCCGAACTGGTCGCCGGACGGGACGAAGATCGCCTTCGCGCGCTGGCCGGGCAGCGGGGGCGGCGAGATCTATGTCATGAACGCGGACGGGAGCGGACAGTCGAGCCTGACTGACGGATCGACCGACGATTTCGGCCCTGCCTGGTCGCCGGACGGCACGAAGATCGCGTTCAGCCGCTTCGGCACCGACGGCAACCTCGAGGTCTGGGTCATGAACGCCGATGGGAGCGGGCAGGTCGACCTGACGAACGACCCGGGCGACGATTGGGGGCCGACGTGGTCGCCCGACGGCGCGAGGATCGCGTTCGCGCGAGGCACCGACGAGACGGACATCTACGTCATGAACGCGGACGGCTCCGGCCAGACGGACGTGTCCAACGATCCGTCGTCGCAGGACTACGCGCCGAGCTGGTCGCCGGACGGCCTGCACATCGCGTATTCCCGGTACACCGGCTTCGATGCGGCGGAGATCTACGTCATGAACACCGACGGCTCCGGCAAGGTGAATCTGACCAACGACTCGGCTGACGACTACGCGCCGGCGTGGTCGCCGAGCGGGGCGAGGATCGCGTTCGCGAGGGCGACGTCCCCGGGCTATCCCGGCGAGGTCTTCGCGATGAACGCGGACGGCAGCGACCAGACGAACCTCACGAACGACCCGGCCTACGACAACGGGCCGACCTGGGCGCCGACCGGTGCGCAGATCGCGTTCGCTCGGCTCGTCGCGCCGCCTCCGCCGCCGGACTACGAGATCTTCGCCATGAACGCCGACGGCAGCGGACAGGTGAGCCTCACGCACGACAACACCGACGAGTACTCACCGGCCTGGTCGCCGACGGGGGCCAGGATTGCGTTCACCCGCTACGACTTCGGCCCCGGGCAGATCTGGGCGATGAACGCCGACGGCAGCGACCAGACGAACCTCTCGAACGACCCCACCGTCGACGACTCCCAGCCCTCCTGGTCGCCGCACGGGACACACATGGTCTTTGCCCGGTACGACGGGACGAGCCCGGGGGACATCTGGTTCATGAGCGCCGACGGCAGCAACCAGATCAACCTGACCAACGACTCCGTCTACGACGACTTCCTGCCGGCGTGGTCCCCGGACGGCGACCACGTCGCCTTCACCCGGTGCAGCGAGAACGACTGCGACATCTTCGTCATGAACGCCGACGGCAGCGACCCGGTCGACATCACGAACTATCCGCAGGGCTCCGACCTGGCGCCGTCATGGTCTCGCGACAGCACGCGGATCACGTTCACGCGCTACGACGGCGACAGTCCGGGCGACATCTACGTCATGAACGCCGACGGGAGCGGGCAGACGAATCTCACGAACGACCCGAATACGCACGACTATCTCTCCAACTGGTCCCACGACGGCGCGAAGATCGCCTACAGCCGGCTCGATTTCACGAATTCCGAGACCAGCGAGGTCTACGTCATGAACCCCGACGGGAGCGGGCAGACGAACCTCACGAACGATCCCGCCGACGACTACTCGCCGAGCTGGTCTCCGGACGGGGGGCACATCGCGTTCTCGAGCGGCCGGGACGGCCCTCCGCCGCCACCGCCGCCACCGCCACCACCTCCGCCTTCGTTCTGCGGTGGCAACGTGCTCGGCAACCCCGGCTTCGAGTCGGGCAGCTTCAGCCCCTGGATGATCGACGGCACGAACGACCCGCCGGTCGTCACCACCGACAATCCCTTCAGGGGTACCTACTCGGCGCTGTTAGGAAACCTCTCGGGCGGCGAGCCGACCGGCGACAGCTCCTTCTACCAGCAGATCACGGTCCCGGACGAGGCCCCAGTCCTGGCTTTTTTGTACTGGCCGCACACGACCGACTCGATCACCTTCGACTGGCAGAACGTCGAGATCAGGGACACGAACGGGAACATCCTCGAGACCCTGATGCACGTGGCCGAGAACGACCAGACCTGGAAGCTGAGGGTCTTCAGCGTGTCGGCCTACGCGGGCCGGACGATCCGGATCGAGTTCCTCGTCCACCAGGACGGCTTCGGCAACGGCACCGCCATGTACGTGGACACCACCTGCCTCACGCCACCACCTCCAGATCCGCCTCCACCTCCCCCGCCTCCCCCCCCGCCTCCCCCCCC
>Ga0193695_1000012_pt1 | contig 95114 bp, 78 predicted proteins | sample L3s2metaG_FD_160568 | JGI IMG/M metagenome (GOLD analysis project Ga0193695, IMG submission 160568) | Soil microbial communities from a riparian zone of the East river system, Colorado, United States - L3s2 | ecosystem: Environmental > Terrestrial > Soil > Riparian zone | place: USA: East River... | reverse complement strand
CGCCGCCGCCACCGCCTCCGCCGCCACCACCGCCTCCCCCGCCACCGCCACCGCCGCCTCCCCCGCCGCCGCCTCCCCCGCCGCCGGGCGTGCGCTGTCACGTACCTCGGGTGATCGGGCTCAGGCTCGCAGCGGCCAGGACACGAATCGCGCGCGCACACTGCCGGGTCGGACGCATCAGGCGCGCGCGCTCGAGACGAGTCGGCCGGGTGATCTCGCAAAGCCCGAGGCCGGGCGTCTTCCGCGCACGCGGGACCAGAATCAAGCTGGTCGTAGGCCGCCGCTAGACGGATCGAGACGCGCTCTAAATCGGCCCGTTAGGCCGGGCCCGGATCAGGTCTGCGTTGCGACACAAGATCCGTCGCTGATTCTCAGTCGGCGCGGAGGCGGGCTTTGCCCGTCTCCGCTCGTGAACGCCGTTCTTGAGGGATAACCGAAGAAAGTCGTCATGGCGTGCGAAGCACGCCGGACTTTCTTCGGCTCAGGCCATGACTTCAACGCGCTGCTCGGTCTGCGTCTGGCCCTCGACGAGGAGGACTTCCTTCAGCGCGCGGATCGAGACCTCGAGCTGATCGAGCGACGGCTCGCGAGTCGTCAGCCGCTGAAGCCACAGCCCGGGCGCGAGCAGCGTCATCAGCGCGCGGTTGCCGGTGTGCTTGCCGGCGAAGCGGATCAGCTCGTAGGCGAGCCCGGCGATCAGGGGCAGCAGCAGGATGCGGCTCGCGATCAGCCAGTACCAGTGCGGACGGCCGAAGAACGCGAAGACGAAGATCGCGATCACCATCACCCAGAGCAGGAACGCCGTCCCGCAGCGGGGGTGGATGAGGCTGAAGCGCTGCACCTTCTCCGGCACGAGCTCCTCGCCGGCCTCGTAGGCGTTGATCACTTTGTGCTCGGCGGCGTGGTACTGAAAGACGCGCCTGAGGTCGGGCAACAGCGAGATCACGAGCAGGTAGAGGACGAAGATCGTCACGCGGATCGCTCCCTCGACGATCACGAACCAGCCCGTCGTCTCGATCGGCAGCCAGCTCGTGATCAGCGCGGGCGTGACTTTGAAGAGCATGACCGCGAAGCCGATCGCGATCGCGAAGGCGAAGATGAGCGCGCCGCGGGAAAGCTCGGTCTGAACCTCGCCGTCGTCGCCCTCCTCCTGGGCCGCGTAGTTCGCCGAGATGGCGAGCGCGCGAAAGCCGATCGCGAGCGACTCGCCCAGCGCGATCACCCCGCGCAGGATCGGCAGCCGAAAGAACCAGTGGCGCGACATGACCGAGCGAATCGGGCGGTTGACCTCGGCGATCTCGCCGTCAGGCTTGCGCACCGCGAGCGCCCAGTTGGAGGGGCTGCGCATCATCACGCCCTCGAGGACGGCCTGGCCGCCGATCGCAGCATTGCTCATGGGAGGGAGCTAGTCGTCCTTGGGAGTGGCGCCGGCGGCCTTCTCGCGCCGCCGCTGGAAGCGCTCCACGCGGCCACCCGTATCGACAAGCTTCTGCTTGCCGGTGTAGAACGGATGGCAGGCCGAGCAGACTTCGACGTGCAGCTCCGACTTGGTGGAGCGCGTCTGGAACTCGTTGCCGCAGGAGCAGCGAACGGTCGCGAAGTCGTACTCAGGATGGATGTCGGCCTTCATCTGAGCTCAGGATAGCAGAGGCCATTTCGGGCACTACGTTGCCTCCTGAGACAACAGCAACCACGGTGTCCCCAGGGTCTACGGCCACCTTTCCGGCCAGCAATGCGGCGACACCCGCTGCTCCGGCCGGCTCGCAGGCGAGCTTCGCGCGTCCATAGAGGAAGCGCATCCCGTCGGCGAGCTCGTCCTCGGAGACGAGCATGGTCTCCACGCCGCGCGCCTGGCAGATCCGGATCGCGTGCTTGCCGGCAAAGGGGGCGCTGAGCCCGTCGGCCATCGAGTCGGGCTTGACCGGTACCGGCGCACCGGCCTCGAGGCCCTGCCTGAGAGCGTCGGACAGCTCAGGCTCGACGGCGACGACGCGACGGCCTTCCGCTGCGACGGCGATGCCCGAGACGAGCCCCCCACCGCCGACGGGCACGACGATCACGGTCGCGCCCGGAACGTCCTCCAGGATCTCGAGGCCGACGGTGCCCTGGCCGGCGATCGTGAACGGATCGTCGAAGGGATGGACAAGCGCACGGCCGGTCTGCGCCAGCAACTGGGTGAGCCGCTCGAACGCCTCCGTCGGGTCCGTGGCCTCGAGGTCGACCTCCGCGCCGTACGCACGTGTCGCGGCGATCTTCTGAGCGCTCGCGCTCTGCCACATGACGAGCAGCGCGTCGAGGCCCTCGAGCCCGGCGCAGTACGCAAGGGCCTGCGCATGGTTCCCAGCCGAGATGCTGATCACGCCCCGGCGCTTCTCGTCGCTCGAAAGCGAGGCGAGCTTCGTCAGCACGCCGCGCGGCTTGAACGAGCCGGTGCGCTGGAAGAGCTCGGCCTTCAGGTGGACCGGCGCACCCACCCGCTCGCCGAGCGTGGCCGAGGAGAAGACCGGGGTGCGGTGCAGGCGCCCCGCGATTGCGTCCCGCGCGGCGAAGACGTCGTCCTGCGAGAGCTCAGCCACGGAGCGCCTCGGCCGGCTCGGCGGTGAGTCTCGCGAGCGCCGCTTCCGAGGTCGGCTCGGGAAAATCGAGCCGGGGGAGGTTGCGGACGCTCGGCACGAGCAGCACCGCCAGCGTGGAGAGGACGAGATAGCCGGCCGCGATCCAGAGCGTCGTCGAGATACCGATCGCGCTCGATACGGGGCCCGCGAGGATGAGCCCAAGCGGTAGAAACGCCAGCGACCCCATCCAGTCCCAGGCACTGACGCGAGAGAGCGCCTCCTCCCGAACGTGCTGCTGGAGGGTCGTCTGCCAGACGGCGCCGAAAAACCCCATGCCGATGCCGCCGATCGCCTGGGCCCCGGCGATCACCGGTGCGGGCGCGCGCAGCGCGAGCAGTGCAATGGCCGGCACCATAAGCAGGGCGAGAACGCAGCAGACCAGCATGGGCCGCGGCGGTTTCCAGCGCAGCGCGAGCAAACCCCCGCCGAGCGACCCGGCGCCCCAGCCGGCGGCGATGATCCCCCACGACGCCGCACCGCCGAGCGACTGCTTCGCGATCACCGGGCCGAGCGTCATGAACGGCGCGATGACGATGCAGAGGAAGGTCGAGGCCCAGACGACGATCACCCACAGCCACGTGTGGGCGAGGAGCTCGTGCCAGCCCCCCTTGAGGTCGGCGATGAAGCTGCGGCGCTCTCCTTCCCGGCGGGTGCGCGACAGCCGGAGCAGCGCCAGCGAGGTCGCGCTCACGGCGAACGTCGCGGCGTCGACCGCGAAGACGATCCCGGGATTCGTCGTCGCTGCGATCACGCCGGCGATCGCGGGCCCGATGACGAAGGCGCTGCTCCGCGAAAGGCCCAGGATTGCGTTTGCCTGCTGGAGGCGTCCCGGGCTGATCGTCGCCGGCACGAGCCCGGTGGCGGCCGGCTGGAAGAAGGCCTCGGCCGTTCCGTAGATCGCGATCAGGACGGCGAGGTGCCAGAGCTGCGCAGTGCCGCTGAGGAGCAGGACCGCGAGGGTCGCCTGGACCGCGCACCGGATGAGGTCGGACACGAGCATGACCATCTGTCGCGGGAGCCGGTCGGCCCAGACACCGCCCACGAGCACGAGCAGGACGACCGGGAGCGTGTGTGCCGCCAGCACGACGCCAAGGGCGGTCGCGGACCGGTTGAGGGTGCCGATGACCGCGAACGAGAGCGCAACCGGCACGAGACCGTCGCCGAGCGTCGAGGTCGCCTGGCCGAGCCAGAGCAAGCGGAACTGACGCTCACGCAGCGCCCCGAAAACCTCCGTACCGGCCATGTCCTGACTCTACGTGAGCGCGTCCAGACCCCCGGCCGCCCTCTTAACGGGGTCAGACCCTGTTAAGACTCAACGGCTACGTGAGGGTGTATTCCGGGCCGGTGCCGCCTTCGGGCGGGGTTAGCCGGCCGCCCTTTGCGGTGATCGCGCCGCACTGGACGCAGTTCGACGGCGTGACCTCGACAGTGCCGCCCGCGGCCTCGTAGACCTGCGCCGGGCACATCCGCTCCCAGAGCACGGCCAGTTCCTCCGGGACGCTGGTCCGGACGCGGAGGTGGCTCGGGGCGTCGTCCCGGCTGCGGTTTCCGGAGAGGTAGACGCTCGAGAGCTTGTCGAACGTGAGCTTCCCGTCGGGCACGGGATACCTCTTGGCGCGCCCGGTGCGGAAGATCGTCTGGTCGGCGTCGCGCTCGGTCTCGAGGTTTCCCGGCGGGAAGTTGCCCTTGCTCGCGGTCATCGCCCCGGCCAGCATCCCGCCGACGTAAAAGCCGCGGCCGAACGCCTGGCGCATGTTGCGAACCTCCTTGAGATCGCTCCAGATGAAGCTCTTGCGGACGGCGTCGTCGTAGACCCCGAGCGCTCCCGGCGTCCACGGAGTGCGTCCGGGCCGAACCGTCTCGACCGCCGCCTCGGCGGCCAGGCGGCCCGACTCGACCGCGTAGTGGATGCCTTTCAGCGCCGGCACGTTGACCATTCCGGCCCCGTCCCCGCACAGGAGCAGCCCGGGCGCGTGTAGACGTTTCGGCAGCGCGACGAATCCGCCCTCCGGAATCGTCTTGGCGCCCCACGCGATCCGCTCCCCACCCTGGAGCATCTTGTGCACGAACGGATTTGTCTTCAGTTCCTGGAGCAGGTCGTGCACCGACAGTTCGGCGTCCCGGTAGTCGAGCCCGACGACCAGGCCCAGCGTGAGCATGTCGTCGCCCATCGGGTAGATGAACGAGCCGCCGAACTCCCGGTACTTCGCGCCGGCGCGCAGCGGCCAGCCCATCGTGTGCACGATGCGCCGCAGCGGGCGCTCCACCTTCCAGACCTCCTTCACCCCGAGCGCCCAGACCTGCGGGCTCTCGCCCTCGAGCCCGAACGTGTCGAGCGCGATCCCGGTCAGGTGACCCTGCGTGCCCTCGCAGAGAATGGTCACGCGCGCGAGGATGTCCGACCCCGGCTCGAAGTTGGGCAGCCGCTCCCCGTTTCGGCCGCGGCCCTTGTCGCCCGTACGCACGCCGAGCACGCGGCCGTCCTTGACCAGCAGCTTCTCGGCCACGGTCTCGGGCAGGATCGTCACGCCCGCCTCCTCGGCCTGCTCGGCGAGCCAGCGGGTGAGCTGCGAGAGCGAGGCCACGTAGTTGCCGTGGTTGCGCATGGTCGGCGGGGTCGGAATCCGCATCGCCGTCTTGGCGCGCAGGAAGTAGACGCCCTCGGCTTCGACCTCGCCGTAGAACGGCATGTCCTCGATGCCCTTCGTCCCTCGGAGGAGCCGCCGCAGGCTGCGTGGGTTGACGACGGCGCCCGAGACGATGTGCGAGCCGGGCTGCTTGGCCTTCTCCAGCACGGCGACCGGGACCTCGCCGAGCCGCTCGGCGAGCTCGGGCGATTCCTGAACGAGCTGGCCGAGACGGATCGCGCACGCGAGCCCCGCGGGCCCGGCGCCGACGATCAGGACGCCGACCTCGATCCGCTCGTCGAGCGGGTCGCTCGGCTCGGCGACGAACTCCCGTGCCCCGAACGGCGGCGGATACTCGGACGGACGGATAGTCATGCGCTTTTGCGCTGCTGCACGAGCTCGGTCAGCTTCGGAACGATCTCGTGCAGGTCGCCGACGACGCCCAGGTCGCAGAACTCGAAGATCGGGGCATTCGGGTCCTTGTTGATCGCAACCACGGTGCCCGAGCCCTGCATGCCGACCTTGTGCTGGATCGCGCCCGAGATCCCGCAGGCGACGTAGAGCTTCGGTGAGACCGTTTTCCCCGTCTGGCCGACCTGCGTCGCGTACGGGTACCAACCTGCGTCGACGACCGCGCGTGTCGCCGCGACCGCACCCCCCAGTGCCTTGGCGAGCGCCTCGACGAGGGAGAAGTTCTCAGGCCCACCGAGGCCGCGGCCGCCCGCGACGATCACGTCGGCATCCTCGATCGAGGGCCCCTCGGCCTCCTCGTGGGCTTGCTCGATCATCGTCGCGGCGGTCGAGAACTCTTCGAAGGCAGGCGTCAGCTCCTTGATCTCGGCCTCCCCTCCAGACTCGACGGGATCAAAGGTTCCCGGCCGGAAGAGGGCAAGCCGCGGCTCACTCGCCCAGCCCACGTCGACGTACACCGCGTCCTCCAACGCGGGCCGCTTACCGACCAGATCGCCGTCTTCCTGGGCGATGTCGACGAGATCCCAGTTCAGCCCCGCGTCGAGCCGTGCGGCGAGACCGCCCGCGACATCGGACGCGAGGACGGACGCGGCGAAGAGGACCGTGTCGATGCCCTGCTCGCGGACGAGCTGCGCGAGCGCGTCGACTCTCGGCTGGGGGAGCGGCGCTTCGAGCTCGGGCGCATCGGCGATGTAGACCTTCTGCGCGCCGTAGAGGCCGGCCTGCGCGGCGAGCTCCTGCACGCCCGAGCCGAGCACGACTCCGACGACATCGTCCCCAAGCGAGGCCGCCTTCGCCAGCACCCCGAGCGCGCCCTTCTGGAGCTCGCCCTCGTGGTGCTCGAGGAAGACCGCGACGCTCACAAGAGCTTCCTCTCCGCCAGGAAGTCGACGACCTGCTGCGCAGCGCTCCCGTCGTCCTCGATCTTGCGGGCATCGCCGCGCGGCGGGGGATCGCCCAGCGCCAGCACCGTCGTGCCCGACCCCTGCTCGCCGAGAGCTCCGGCGTCGAGGCCGAGGTCGGCGGCGGAGAGCGTCTCCTGCGGCTTGCTCTTCGCGCCCATGATCCCCTTCAGCGACGGATAGCGCGGCTCGTTGATCGCATCGGAGACGGCGACGACGGCCGGAAGCGGCGCCTCGATCACGTCGTAGCCGAACTCGGTCTGCCGCTTGCCTCGAACGCTCCCGTCGGCGACCGTCAGCTCGGCCACCTGCGAGATCACGGGTTGCCGCAGGCGCTCGGCGACCGCGGACCAGAGCACCGCGCCGTCGGAGTCGCTCGACTGCTGGCCGAAGACGACCAGATCCGCCGCCTCGCGCTCGAGTACGGCCGCGAGCGCGCGCGAGGTGGCGAGGAGGTCGGAGCCGGCCGCGGTCTCGTCGGTGACGAGCACGGCGCGGTCGGCGCCCATCGCAAGGGCCTTGCGAAGCGAGTCGAGGGCGCCCGCCGGCGCGAGCGAAACGAGGACGACCTCCCCGTCTCCCTGCGCCTCCTTGATGCGCAGCGCCTCCTCGACAGCCTGCGTGTCGAACTGGTTCAGCGACCCCTCGCCCGAGCGGTCCAGCCGCTTCGTTGCCGGGTCGATGCGCTTATGGATAGCCGCATCGGGGACTTCCTTGACACAGACCGCGATCTTCATGAGCAGGGACTCTAACGAGCGAAGCGAAGCCTGAGACCGGCGGAAACGTCTGTTAGTGTCCCGCCCTTCGAGCGCGGCCCGGCCCCCATGGTCAGAACCCGGACGACAGCCCGAGCACTTCTCGTGTTAGCCCTTTTCGGCCTCGCCGCAGGGACGGCTGCCGCCAGCCTGCCGGTCGAGCCGTCGCTCCCTCCGCACGCGAAGCCGAAGCCTCCGCCGCCCAAGCGCAAGCAGATCGTCTTCCCGGTGCTCGGCACCGTCGAGTTCACGGACGACTTCGGCGCAGCGCGGCCGCAGGGGCCCCACCAGGGAATCGACATCCTCGCCCCACGGCACGCGCTCGCGCTCGCCGCCGAGGCGGGCCGCGTCCGTTTCTACACGGGGTCCGCGAGGGCGGGCTGCATGCTCTATCTCGACGGACGCAGCGGGACGACCTACCTCTACATCCATCTGAACAACGACCTGACGGACGGCAACGACAACCGGGGACGCTGCGTCAACGGCGTCGCATATCCGCGCGGATTGCACAGCGGCGATCGCGTCACCGCAGGGCAGCCGGTCGGCTTCGTCGGCGACTCGGGGGACGCCGACGGCGTTCATCCACACCTGCACTTCGAGCGGCACCCGCACGGCGGGGTGGCGACGGACCCGTATCGGTATCTGATCGCGGCGCGGAGGCTGCTCTTCTACGCGCCGCCGGGGCAGACGTTCACGCTGACGCTGGCGGCGACGGTCACGTCGGTCACGGAGGGGACGCTGCGGGTACGCGTGAACACGCTGCACGCCCATCCAACGTCGCTCACGCTGCGCCGGCTCGACCGGCCGCTGGTTCTGACCGTCCCCGACTATGCGACCGTCGAGCGCGGCGCGAACGGTGAGACCGCCCTGCTCTCGAGCGCGCGGCGAGGCGAGCGGGTGACCATCGAGACCGAGGAGGCGCTCGTAACACCGCAGGCCGAGCTCGGCACGGCCGGCGTCATCCGCGCCGAGACCATCATCCTGCCGGCGGGGTAGCAGTCCGATGCGCTCGGTGACGACGGCGGACGGCCGCACCCTCAACGTCAATGAGGGCGGAGATCCGAACGGGGTCCCCGTCCTCGTTTTCGGCGGCACTCCCAGCTCGAACCTTCTCTACGAGCCGCATCTCCGTGATGCGGAGGAAAAGGGAATCCGCCTCGTCTCCTACGCTCGACCCGGCTACGGCGGCTCGACGCGCAACGAGGGCCGCACCGTCGCCGACTGCGCAGCAGACGTCGCCGCGGTTTGTGACGCGCTCGGCGTCGAGCGGTTCTGCGTGCGGGGAATCTCGGGCGGCGGGCCGCACACGCTCGCAGCGGCGGCGCTGCTCCCGGATCGGGTGGTCGCCGCAGCAGCGCTCGCGCCGGCTGCGCCGTTCGACGCCGAGGGCCTCGACTTCTTCGCGGGAATGGGCGAGCAGAACGTCGAGGACTTCCGTGCCGTCCTCGAGGGCGAGGAAGCGCACCTGGCGGTGCTCGAACGGGAACGGGAGGAGCTGCTCGCGATATCGCCGGAGCAGCTCGTCGAGGTGTGGGAGACGCTGCTCGGCCCGGCGGACCGCGAGGTGGTACGGACGGGCCGGATCGCCGCATTCGTACTCGAGTCCGCGCTGGCTGGCATAGGGGAAAGCCTCTGGGGCTGGTTCGACGACGGAGTCGCGTTCACCAAACCGTGGGGATTCGATCTCGCCTCGATCCGCGTGCCAGTGTTGCACTGGCAAGGCGAGCAGGACAAGTTCGTCCCCTCCGGACACGGCGTGTGGCTCTCCCAGCACATCCCGGGCGTCGATGCGCGCCTAACCCCGGAGGACGGCCATCTCACGCTCAGCGAGCGCCGCATTCCGGAAGTCCACGACTGGCTTCTGGAACGGTGGTCTCGCGGCTAGCAGGTCGCTACGTCTACCCGCGGCGCGCGCGCCGCGGAAAAACACCCTCCACGTCCTTGACGGTGTCACGCCTGGGGTCGACCCACGCCCGGTCGCGGCCCGGACCGCCCAGGACGCGGTCGCTCCGGCCGTCGCGCGCGTAGATGCGGTCGTTTCCTGCATCGCCCCAGATCTCGTCGGTACCGCCGCCGCCGTGGAGAGCATCGCCGCCCTTTCCACCCACGATGACGTCGTTCCCGCCGCGACCGAAGACGACGTCGTTCCCGGGGCCTGCGCTCACGAGATCGTCACCGTCCGTCCCGCGGATCGTGTCGGGGCCGTCGGTCCCCTCGTAGATGCACCGTTGCGCCGTTCCCGCGGTCCCGCCGCCTCGCGCGGGGCGGAAGACAACGCCGCCTTCGTCGACGCCGGGCGTGGACGTGAGCTGGGCGGTCGCGCCTCCCCCGACCACGAAGGCATAGAGGTCGGCGTTGCCCAGCGAGATTCCCGATCCGTAGCGCCACGACCAGTAGTGGGCGGGCCCCCACTCGTAGACGATCGTCATACCGTCCGGAGCCCACTGCGGCGCGTGGGCGACCGCGTCCATCGTCGACGGCGGCGCATACCTCCCGGTGAGTCTCCCCGAGCGATCGAAGATGACGCCGCCGCCGACGGCGAGCCGGGTCCCGTCCGGCGACCAGCTGAGGCCGTCTTCGAGGCTCAGCAGGCTGCTTTCGGGGCGGACGATCGTCTGCACCACCGTCCCCTCGGGCGTGATCAGAAGAACGTCGCGGCCGAACACCGCCGCGATCAGGTCTCCCCTCGGCGACCACGCGACGTCGCGGCTGCTCTGCGAGCCGCGAGTGATCGTCCAGAGCAGTTGCCCTTCAGCCGAGAAGAGGGACAGGTCGCCCTCGAGGCTGACGGCAAGCCGGTCACCGTTCGGAGACCAGTCCATTCTGCCCGGAAACCTTCGCGAGAGCTGGCGCTCCCTCCGCGCTGCCACGTCGAGGACCCAGAGGCCGAAGCGCCGGTAGGCGGTGTGCGGCCCGTCGAAATAGACATAGCGCGAGAATGCGATGCGGGCTCTGCTGGGCGACCAGCTCGGCGAGCCATCCTGCTCGTTCCTGCGCGGTGAGCTCGCCGCTCGAAAGTCGGTTGCGCCGGCGTGGGCGATGCGGATCGGCCCGATGTTCGACTTCTCCATGACCACCGCGAGCTCGCTTCCGTCCGGAGCCCAATCCATGCCGCCGTAGTCGCCGAGGCCGGCCAGTCTGAAGCCGCCACCGCCGGCATCGCCGCCTCGGGCGACGCACAGGGCGGTGCGATTCGAGAGGTTCCGAATCGTCACGGAATACGCGAAATCCGGAAGGCCCGGCGGCGAAGCCGGACGGGCGAGGGCGGCACTCCCAAGAGCTGCTACTCCGAGGGCGACCAGGACTACGATCCGCATCGAGCGGGAGGCTAGTCAGACGAAGTTCGAGATCTGTTCGGCCCCTGTATGAAAAACGTCAGGCCGTCGGGGCGCTGTCAGCCGCTCGGGCTCTTGGCCGGCGCTGACCTGCCCCACGAGGGGCGGCCGTACATGCCGGTAGCGAGCAGCTGCGGCCTGCCGCCGTCGGCGGCCAGGACCCACAAGCCCGAACTCGCATCGCCCGAAGCGCCTTCTGTCGACGCGGGCGAATCGGAGACGAATGCCAGCTGCTTCCCGTCCGGCGACCACGCCGCAGCCGACGAATCGAACGAAACGGAATCTGCCCCCTCGTCGTCGAACGGGATCCAATTGCCGTCGGACGGCCAGGAGGGCTCCTCGCTGGCGGCGTACGCGTCCTCCTCCTCGAAGGTGATCGGACGAGCGTCGCTCCCGTCGGGCCGGACGGTCATCAAGATTCTGGAGCTGTCGTCGTCCGCGCAGCCGTCCTTTGCGGGACAGGAGCTGCGCTCGGCGAAGAGCCGCTTCCCGTCCGAAGACCACGCGGGCGAAGAGGCGTTCCGCAGGACGAGCTGCGGATGACCGCCGTCAGGCGTGATCGTGTACACGCTCGTGCCCCCGACTGCAGCGCGCTCGACTGCGAGCAGGCTTCCGTCGGGCGACCACGCGGGCTGCGCCATCTTCGCCGTCCCCGGGATCTTGCGTGTGTTGCCACTACCAGCATCGATCAGGTAGATCGCGTTCCGGCCGCGTGCGGCGATCAGCCCATGGCGGCTTGCCAGAGGGGTGGCAGCGGACGCGATCCGCGGAGCCACCTGCCCCTTGGTCTTCTCCGAAGCTGTGGACGCCGCAGGAGTGCGCGCGATCGCGACGGGTCCGGCGCTCGGCTTCGGCTCCGGCCGGGAGCTCGGCTTCGGCGCCGCCTGGGAGCTCAGCTTCGGCGCCGGCTGCAACGTCCCCCAGGAAGGCTGGCCGTAGCTCCCTTTGCTGACCAGGTGCAGCTTGCTCCCGTCGGCGTTCATCGCCCACAGATCCATCGGCATGTCGCCGCCGCAGCCGCCGACCTCGCTGTCCGGCATGGGCCTGCTCGCGAGGAATGCCAACTGCTTTCCGTCCGGAGACCAGGTCAGCGAGGAGGTCGGGTTCGGGCGCGAGAGCGGAGTCGTCCGCTGTCCGGTGGCGAGATCCAGGACGACGATCTGCTGCCCGTAGTGCTTTGCCGTGTCGACCGTGTCAAAGGCAAGCTTCGACGCATCCGGAGACCAGGCGAGATTCCACCCGCTGTCGGCAATCGTCCGGACACCGCCTTTCTCGCCCTTCGGGCTCACGAGCTTGACCGCGCCCTTCCCGCCGACAAAGGCGATCCACTTCCCGTCGGGCGACCATACGGGCTCGGTTGCGCCGTCGGGGTCGCTCCCCTGGAGGAACGTGACCTGGTGTGCATCGCTTCCGTCGGTCAGGACGGTGACCAGAATCCTGCCGCCATCGAGTTGTGAATCGCACGGGTACGGAGCGCCGCACCCGTCTCGATCGACCACGAGTCGCTTGCCGTCCGGCGACCAGGATGGAGACGAGGCGTTCCGCAACACGAGTCGCCGCTCGCTGCCGTCGGGCCTGATCGTGTAGACGCTGCTGCCGCTCTCGTCCCAACTTTCGACCGCGAGCCGGCTCCCGTCAGGCGACCACGTCGGTTCGCCCATGCCAACGGTTCCCGGCACTTTCCACGCCTTCGTACGCTGGGCGTCGATCAAGTAAATGGCGTCCGCGCCGCGTGCCGCGATGAGCCCGTTTCGGGGAGAGGCCGAGCTGCCCGCGGTCGCGCCGGAGACGACCGCCAAGAGAGGCAAGGTCGCGAGCAGTGCCAGCCAGACCCTCACTCTCATCTCCTTCCGCGGACAGCGTTTCCCAAACCACGCGAAGAGTGACAAGCGAATGTCACGACGGTGTAACGATTAGCGGCCGGTGAAGCGGGGCTTGCGCTTCTCGACGAATGCGGACATGCCCTCTTTTGCGTCCTCGCTCGCGAAGAGGTCGCCGAAGCCGTCGCCCTCGGCCTGGAGGTTCTCGGCATGGTCACCCTGGAGCGCGCGGTTGACCGCCGCCTTCGCAGCGGCGAGTGCGATTGGCCCCTTCGCCGCCAGGGTCCGCGCCGTCTCCATCGTCTTCTCCATCAGCTCGGCCGGCTCGAAGACCGCGGTCACGAGGTGGATCCGAAGAGCTTCGGCGGCATCCACGGCCCGGCCGGTGAGGATCAGGTCCTTCGCGACGCCGAGCCCGCAGACCCGCGCGAGTCGCTGCGTCCCGCCCCAGCCGGGAATGATCCCGAGGTTGATCTCGGGCTGGCCGAGCTTCGCCGTCGACGCCGCGTAGCGGATGTCGCACGCGAGCGCGAGCTCGCACCCGCCGCCGAGCGCGAGCCCGTTCACGGCCGCGATCGAAGGCTGCGGGCCCGTCTCGAGGAGCCGGCCCACCTCGTGGCCCAGCTCGCCCCACTCCTTCGCCTCGGCCGGGCCGAGCCCGCTCATGTACTTGATGTCGGCACCCGCGCCGAAGGCACGCTCGCCCGCACCGGTGAGCACGACGACGCGCACGCCGGCGTCGTCGCGGAGCTCGAGCAGCCGGTCGCGCAACTCGGTGAGAGTGGAGACGTCGAGCGCGTTCAGCGCCTCCGGGCGGTTGATCGTGAGTACGGCGACCCCGTCCTCGCGTGCGAGGTCGAGGGCTATGGGACGGGGACCTTCTGCTTCAGGAAGTCGACGATCTCGCTCGTCGGCGCCCCCGGCGTGAAGATTCCGGCAACGCCCTGGCTCGTCAGCTCGGCGGCATCCTCGTCGGGGATCGTCCCACCGACGACGACGAGCACGTCCTCGGCCCCGTTCGCCTTGAGGCCCTCGAGGATGCGCGGAACGAGCGTCATGTGCGCGCCCGAGAGGATCGAGATCCCGACGGCGTCGGCGTCCTCCTGGATCGCGGTCTCGACGATCTGCTCGGGCGTCTGGTGTAGACCCGTGTAGATGACCTCCATCCCGGCATCGCGCAGCGCCCGCGCGATGATCTTCGCCCCCCGGTCGTGCCCATCAAGTCCGGGCTTCGCGATGACGACACGTATCTTTGCAGCCACAAAGCCCAGTCTAGGGAAGATCGCGCCCAGGTCGAACGTCTGGTAATGGGGAAATCGTGTCTATGAAGCTGACCGTCGTCGGGTGCTCGCCCGCGTGGCCAAATCCTGGCGGCGCCCAGTCTGGCTACCTGCTGGACGGCCCCGGCCGGCTGCTGCTCGACTGCGGGCCAGGCGTCCTCGCCCGGCTGCGTTCGAACGGGAGCAACGGGTGGCCGAAGGTGGACGCGATCGCGATCACCCATTTCCACCTCGACCACTGGGGCGACCTCGTGCCCTGGGTCTGGGGCACGATGTGGGGCCTCGGCCAGGACCATGAGAAGCCCGAGCTCTGGCTCCCGCCCGGCGGCCGCGAGGAGCTCGCGGCCTTCGGCACGCGCTTCGGGACATCCGACATGTTCGTCCGCGTGTTCGAGCCGAAGGAGTACGCGGAGGGCGTCCCGTTCGAGGCGGCCGGCCTCGAGCTGACGGCGCGCCGGCTTCCGCACTACACGGTGCAGACGTACGGCTTCCGCGTCTCGAACAGCGACCGCACTCTTGCCTACTCGGGCGACTCCGGTCCGAGCGAGCGTCTGGCCGAGCTGGCCGAGGACGTCGACCTCTTCCTCTGCGAGGCAACCCTCGAGCGCGGCGAGCTCGACGGCGAGCCGCGCGGCCACCTCTCGGCCGAAGAAGCGGTCGCAGCGTTCGAGGCCTCTGGCGCGAAGCGCTTGCTCCTGACCCACCGGCCGAAGGAGCTCCCGCTCGATGACGGGGTCGAGCAGGCCCACGACGGCTTGGAGCTCGAGGTCTAAGACAGTAAGGCGCGGTCGGCGCGGCGCCGGCGGTACCAGTGCACGGTTGCAATCCCGACCGGGATCAACACGATCAGACTCAGGAGCCCGGCGGGCACGAGCAACCAGGCTTTGCCCTCCTTGAACGTGCCGACACTCTTGGTTCCGCTCACCTGCGACCGGGAGACCGATCCCACCGCGGCACCGGTCGGAACGGACTGCCAGTAATCGACGACCCAGTGCCGCTGCTTCCCCGCTCCCAGTGGGTGCAGCCCAATCAGGTAGTCCCCCGGCGGGTCGCGAGAGCCTTTGGCCGGCGAGAGCGAGACCGAAACGCCCACGCCCTCGGTGTCCTCGTACTCAAGCCTGAATTTCGCCTGCCCGACCGGATATGGAGAAACCGGCAGGTTGCCCGCGTCCCAGCCCTTGCGCGTGAACCCTGCACGGAGCTCGGCCGAGGCGAGGTCCCAGGAGCGATCGACTTCCTTGCGAGCGACGGCACTGTGGACGAATCTCGATGCGACCTCGAGCATCCTCCTCTCGTCCCGATTCTTCAGCCGAACCGGCTTGGGCGAGGCGTTGTCGATGTGCGCCGGGATGTTCGAGGGGCCCTGCGCTTTGTACGTCACGTTCCATCTCAGCCCCGACGCGAATCCGACGACAATCGCACCGGCGACCAGGATCACCATGGCCGTGAGCCACGCCAGGCGTCGTCGCCAGCGGTACGACGCGAGGATGCCTTTCATCCTTCTAGTCTAGGAACGAAGGAGGGCGCGTTCGGCGCGGCGCCCGCGGTACCAGTTCGCGGTGCCGATCCCGAGGGGAACGAGGACGATCAGGCTGAGCAGGCCGACCGGCAGGAGGAGCCAGGCGGCGCTCTCGCTGGAGTTCAGGCCCGGCGGCGGCGTCACGGACGCTCCGAGCACGGTCCCACCCCCGGCTCCGCCGCTGCCCAGCGACTCCTGAACGCCGCTCGTCGGCGCGGCCTGCCAGTTATCGACGACCCAGTGCCGCTTGTGCGCCGATCCGAGCAGATGCAGCCCGATCATGAACACCTGCGCCCGCTGGTGGGAGGCCTTCGTCGGCAGAAGCGCGATCGTGTAGCCCACCCCCTCGACGTCCGAGTACTGGAGCTTCCAGCGCGCTTGCTGAACGGGGAAGCCGACGACGGGCATCTGCCCCGAGTCCCACTGCTGGCGCGTGAACCCGGCTCGGAGCTCCGGCGCAACGAGTTCCCACGACTGATCGACGTGCTTTCGGGCGACGGCGGTGTAGACGAACTTGTAGACGACCTTGAGCGACGACGCCTTGTCGTGACTCCTGAGCCGCACCGGCTTGGGCGGCTTGTTGTCGACGTGGGCCCGGACATTCGACGGCGGCACCGGTTTCGGAGTCGTGTTGGGCCACTCGACGACGAGCGCGACCGCACCGGCGACGGCGAGCGCTGAGGCGCTGATCCACGCGATGCGCCGGCGCCAGCGGTACGACGCGAGTAGGCGCTTCACGACGCTACTTAGGAGTGGGGACTCGGGGGCCGGCGACCGGCGAGAAGTAATCGACGAGCCAGTGCGCGTTTGCGCCTCTTCCGAACTTCTTCAGGGCGATCTGGGCGGTGATCGGCTGCTGCTTCGACCCCTTCGTAGGGATCATGACGACGTTGACTTGAGCTTCCCTCGCGTGCACGAAATTCGTGTTCTTCCAGTTGTACTTGACGAGCTTGGCGGTCGGAAAGTACGGAAGATTCGGCAGCGTTCCGGTCTTCCACTGCTTCAGCGTGTACCCGCTTCTCACGGCGGAATCCGAGATCTCGTAGGACCGGGCCAGGTTCTTGCGCGCGAGCGCGGTGAACATGAACTCACGGGCGACCTTCCACGCCGCCGGCGGGAATGGAATCTTCTTCGACGGTACCTGCGCGGACGGGATCGGCGGGTTCGCCGGCCCCACCCGCTCATTGGGAGTGGCCTGAGGGCCGTTGGAGGAGCCGTTGTTGGAGTACGTGATGATGACGGCCACGATGCCGGCGATCAACACGAGCGCCGAGATCCACGGGAGCAGCGTCTTGAGCCGCCTCGAGTTGACGAGTCGCTTAGGTCTCTCCATCACGGCCATCGTTCTTAAGACGGTAGCAGGCGGTTTCAGTTAGCAGACGGAACGTTTCTGGCTCTCAAGGGTGCGGAACCCACGGCCCGGTGAGCGTCGAAAAGTAATCGACCAGCCACCGCGCGTGTGAGCCGTTCCCGACCTTCCTGAGGCCGATCTGTGCGGTGGCAAGCCTCTCGTGCGAGGACTTGGTGGGGACCAGGATCACGTTGACCATAGCCTCCCGCGAGTACGCGTAGTTCGTATCCTTCCAGTTGTACTTCACGATTTGAGCGGTCGGGAAGGCCACGATATTCGGCAACGTTCCGGTCTTCCACTGCCTCAGGGTGAACCCGCTCCTCAATGTTGGGTGGGTGATCGCATAGGACTCGGCCAGGTGCTTGCGCGCCACCGCCGTGAAGGCGAACTCACGGGCAACGCGCCACGCGTCCTCGGGGAACGGGATGTTCTTCTGCGCTATCGGGTCGGGAATCGTCGGGCCGGTCGCGTTCTTGAGCGCAACCTCGGCCGTGTTCGAGAAGTGCGTGCCCAGGAAGGTGCCGATCCCGGCTAGGACAACGAGGACGGATGCCCACAGCAGCAGCCTGAGGCGACGAGAGCTGGCAAACCGCTTCGGCGCCGCTGCTTGGGTCACGCTTAACTCAGACGCCAGCCGGCGCCGTGGGTTAGAAGACCGGCGTCTCCCGCCAGACGCCCCACGTCTCGCGGAGCGCGTCGCACATCTCACCCATCGTCGTGTAGGCCCGCGCCGCGTCGACGATCAGGGGCATCAGGTTGACCCCCTCCTTCGCCGACGCCTCCTTGAGGCTTGCGAGGCCCGCCTCGACCGCCGCACTGTCCCGCTTCGCGCGCACGGACTGGACGCGGTCGATCTGCTTGCGCTCGAGCGCGGGATCGACGCGCAGGAGCTCGATCGGGGTCTCCTCCTCGGCCTCGTAGCGATTGACGCCGACGATGATGCGCTGCTTCGCCTCCACTTCCTCCTGGTAGCGGAAGGACGCGTCCGCGATCTCACGCTGGAAGAAATTCTCCTCGATCGCCGGGATGACACCGCCGATCTTCCGGATCCGCTCGAAGTAGTCGTACGCCTCGGTCTCGAGCCTGTTCGTCAGGTCCTCGACGTACCACGAGCCGCCGAGCGGGTCGATCGTGTTCACGACGCCCGTCTCGTGCGCGATCACCTGTTGCGTGCGCAGGGCGATCCGGACCGCGTTCTCGGTCGGCAGCGCAAGCGCCTCGTCGAAGGAGTTCGTGTGCAGCGACTGCGTCCCGCCGAGCACGGCCGCGAGCGCCTCGAGCGCCGTCCGCACGATGTTCACCTCCGGCTGCTGCGCGGTCAGCGAGACGCCGGCCGTCTGCGTGTGGAAGCGCATGAGCCACGATCGAGGATTTTGCGCGCCGTAGCGCTCGCGCAGCTCCCGGGCCCAGATCCGCCGCGCGGCCCGGTACTTCGCGATCTCCTCGAAGAAGTCGAGGTGTGCGTTGAAGAAGAACGAGAGGCGGGGCGCGAAGTCGTCGACGTCCAGGCCCCGCTCGACCGCCGCCTCGACGTACGCGAAGCCGTTCGCGAGCGTGAACGCGAGCTCCTGGACGGCGTTCGAGCCGGCCTCGCGGATGTGGTACCCGGAGATCGAGATCGGATGCCAGCGAGGCATCTCCTGGGCGCAGAACTCGATCATGTCCACGACGAGCCGCATCGAGGGCTCGGGCGGGAAGATCCACTCCTTCTGGGCGATGTACTCCTTGAGGATGTCCGTCTGGATCGTCCCGCGCAGCTCGGCGCGCGGCACTCCCTGCTGCTCGCCGACGACGAGGTAGAACGCGAGCAGCATCGCCGCGGGCGAGTTGATCGTCATCGAGGTCGAGACCTCGCCGAGCGGGATGCCCGAGAAGAGCGTCTCCATGTCGGCGAGCGAGTCGACGGCCACGCCCTCGCGTCCGACCTCGCCGAGCGACCGCTCGTGGTCGGAGTCGTAGCCCATCAGCGTGGGCATGTCGAAGGCGGTCGAGAGGCCCGTCTGCCCGTGCTCGAGCAGGTAGCGAAAGCGCTCGTTCGTCTCCTCGGCGGTGCCGAAGCCGGCGAACTGGCGCATCGTCCAGAGCTTCCCCCGGTACATGGAGGGATAGACCCCGCGCGTGTACGGATAGACACCCGGGTAGCCGAGGTCGCGCTGGTAGTCGATCTCGACGTTCTCGGGCACATAGAGCGGCTCGTTCGGGAGGCCCGAGATCGTCGAGGAGAGCTCGCCCTCGCGCTCGGGAGTGGCGTCGAAGAGCTCTTGCTTCCACTCCTCCGCGCCGCCCTCGATCCCCCGCTCGTCTTCGGCCGTCGCCATTTATCTCATTGTACGGAGCGGCAGAGGCGGATTAGGTCAGGCCGAAGGGCAGCCCTGCTCGGCTTGGACGAGAGCTTCGAGCGCGGCGCGGATTGCAGGGACGTCCTCGGCGATGAGCAACCGGATCGGAGCCCGGCTCATGCCGCGTCGAGATGCAACGGAGCTCGACCCGCCGGCGAAGCAGAGGGGTCGGATTCCGGAACGGGCAGGCTCGGGATCCAGACCTCGACCGTCGTCCCCTTGCCCGGGGCGGACTCGATCCGAAGCCAGCCGCCGGCCAGAGAAGCGCGCTCCTTCATCGCCGAGAGCCCGAGGTGACCCGCCACCGGCTTGAGCTCCTCGGGAGCGAACCCGATGCCGTCGTCGGTCACCCGAACCCTGTAGCCGTGGTCGCGCTCGTCGAGTACGACCGTCGCGTTCTCGGCTTGCGCGTGCGTCCGGATGTTCGTCAGTAGCTCCTGCACGATGCGGTAGAGGATCGTTCGCGCCTGGACGGGTGGCTGAGCGGTCAGATGGTCTTCGAGCTGGTGCTTGGTCGTTCCCTCGCTCTGGGTCTCCGCCAGATACAGCTCGAGTGCCGCCGAGAGCCCCTCCGTGTCGAGCGAAGGTGGATGCAGCTCGAAGAGGAGATGTCGCAGTCGCGAGATCGACAGCTGAATCGTCTGCTCGAGCTCCTCGAGCAACTGCAGCTGTTCGGGATCGTCGAGGCTGCGGCGAAGGATCTGCAGCCGCATTCCTGCTGCGGTGATCGCCTGGATCGAGTCGTCGTGGATCGCGCCCGCGATTCGGCCTCGCTCCTCCTCGCCCGCGCCGACGAGATGGGCCAGCAGCGCGCGCTCCCGCTCGAGGTCGGCTTGTGCTTTGAACCGCGTCAGGTCGCGCGCCATCGACGAGGTGCCGACGATCTGCCCGTCGACATCGCGGATCGCCGAGATCTTGAGCACGACGTCCAGGACGACCTCGTCCTTCCGCATCCGGGTCGTCTCGTACTGCTCGACCTCCTCCCCGGTCCGAAGCCGCTCGAGGATCCCGGGCAGGTCATCGGAGAGATTCGGCGGGATGAGGAGGGCCGACGAACGCCCGACTGCCTCTGCGGCGGGATACCCGTACATGCGCTCCGCGCCCCGGTTCCAGGTCACGATCGTGCCCTCGACGTCCTTGCCGATGATGGCGTCGTCGGAGGATTCGACGATTGCCGCCAACTGCCGGGCAGCGATCTCCTCGCCTCTGCGCTTGCTGACGTCGCGGATGAACGCCGTGGCGAGACGGCCCTGGTCGGTTTCGATTGCGGCAAGCGAAATGTCGACGGGAAACTCGGTGCCATCCTTGCGGCGTCCGGTCGTCTGCTCGTTGACGAGCACGATGTCTCCGCCTTCGTGGACGAGGCGGCCCTCCACTGTCTCGAGCGCACTCACGGAGATGTCGACGGGAAACTCCTTGCGCTCGCTCGGCTTGCCGAGCAGATCGAGCCCGGCCCCCGCGGAACGCATCGAGTCGTCGACGAGGTCGCCGGCCCGGTAGCCCAGAGGCGCCTCCTGAAAATGCTCCGGCAAGAGGTACTCGATCGGCTGTCCCATCATCTCGTCACGCGTGTAGCCGAAGAGCCGCTCGGTCTCGGCGTTGACAAGCTGCATCACGCCGCGTTCGTCGATGACCACGACAGCGTCGGGAGCCGACTCGACGAGCCCGCGGAAACGCTCCTCGCTCCTGCGCAGGATCCCATCCGTACGCTCGCGCTCGGCCGTGTCGCCGACGAGCTCGTTCATCATGCTCGAGATGGCGTCGATGGAGAGGCTCGCCTGGCCGCGGGCGGCACGCCTCATCGCTTCCACGATCTCGGTCGGCGAGGTTCCCTTCACGAGGTAACCCACGGCTCCGGCCGACATCATCTCGATCACGGTCTTCTGGTCGTCGTAGGCAGAGAGGGCGAGAACCCGCGTTGCCGGCGAGTATTCCGTGATTCCGCGAACGACCTCGACTCCGCCGCCGGGCATGCGTACGTCGACGAGCGCGATGTCCGGCTTCGTCGCCCGGGCGAGCGTTATCGCCTCGCCGGCGCTCTCCGCCGCACCGACAACCTCCATTCCGTCTTCGCCAGCGACCAGTGCGCACACGGCGAGACGAAGCGACTCCTCGTCGTCGGCGATGAGGACGCGCACCGTCGCGGGATCCGAGCGGTCGGAGGGGTGCAGCGAACGAATTGCCTCAGCGTCGCTCACCGCAGGACATCCTTCCTCGCGGCCCGATTGACGATGGTCAATGGCCGCTGACTCGACGTGAGCTTCCAGGGGGAAGCCCGACTTGCCCTCCATTCCAGCCGAAATATCGTATCCGTCCAATATCGATCGCGTCGTATCGAGACTGTCTACGTCTCAATACAGTCGCCATTGGGCACGCCACTCGGAAGCTCTCTCCGCGCGATATCGAGTCAGTCTCGCCCGTCGCCCGCGTACAGCTCCCTTGCCACCCGACGCACGAGAGGAAGCTTCTCCTTCACCCTGCCGGGCGGGTCGGCGCGCCACGCCACGACCATGTCGGGCATCGAAAGCGGAGGCTCGAGCGGACGGCGAAGCACGATGCTTCCCACGTCGCTCACCTCCTGGAGCGAGACCGGGCCGAGCGCCACGCCGAGCCCCTCCGCGACCGAGAGCATGACGTCGCGAGGGTTCATGCCGCCGGCATCGCGCACGTCCTCGAACTGGTAGCCGGCCTTTGCGATACGCGTCAGCAGCCCCTCGTGCAGCGCAGGGCTCGCTTCTTGTGGGAAGACCACGAGCGTTTCGCTGCGCAGGTCGTCCGGCCTGAGCACGGTGCGGTCGGCGAGTCGGTGGCCCGGGGGCAAGAAAGCCGCCAACAGCTCACCTACGAAAAGCGGCTCGGACTCGATGTCCGGATGGTCTCTCGCCTCGTGGAAGATGCCCAGGTCGAGCTCGCCCGCACCCAACCCGCGAGCCTGCTCGATGAAGTTGAGGTGCGTCACCTGAACGCGCAGATTGGGATCCTGGTCATGCAAAGCGCCCAGGAAGCGGAGGAGCGGCTGGATCGGCAGGTGCGGGACGCAACCGATTCGCAGCGGCGATGCGGCCCCGCCGGCCCGGCGAGCCTCGCTGACAGCGGTATCGAACGCGGAGAGAACCTTCCGCGCTTCGGTCGCGAGAATGACACCAGCGTCGGTCGCGCTGACCGTCCGGCTCGTCCGCTCGAAGAGCTGAACCCCGAGCTCCGACTCGATCTTCCGGATCGCCTGTGACAGTGGCGGCTGCGCGATGCGGAGGCGCTTGGCCGCCCGGCCGAAGTGCAGCTCCTCGAAGACCGCGAGGAAGTACCGGAGATGTCTCAGTTCGATCGCGGGAGGCGCCGAGTATCGCCCGTCGCGGCCCGAAGCGGCGCCCGCTGTGTCTTCTTTCCGTGTCATCGACTCTGCGTCCAGCTCAGAGCAGCGACACGCGAGACGCTGTCTCTTGGAAGGCCCTGGCGCGCACTATGCGGCGATCGCCTGAAAGAGTCCAATACTCGTCCAATCAATGGCGATACGCGGTCAATCTCGGTCCAGCGGGTCCGGGTGCGGACATCCTTCGCCCTCCTCGCTCCTTTGTTCGTTCCTCAACGTCCACCTAGGACGTTTTCGAGGCGTGTCAAGGACCGCGGAGCGCGTTTTCTACAACCACAGCCTTGCGAGCAGGCCGGGCGCCTTGTCAAACAGTTCGAGTCGCCGGACGGCTCGGCGGGCAACCCAGAGGCCCTCCCCGCGGGGAGGCTCGGATCTCGGCGGGAGATATCCAGCCAGCGGATCGTCGAGACCAGGCCCCCGATCCTCGATCTCACACACGAACCAGCCGTCGACCAGGCCCGCCCGCACCCTGCTCGCTCCTCCGCCGTGGAGGCGCGCATTCTCGAAGACCTCGCTCGCCGCCACGAGCATGTCCATGACCTTGGCGCGCGGCGCTCGGGCCGCCGTCAGCTCGGCGGCGAGCAGCTCGCGGAACTCCAGGGGGTCGTCTGTGGGTGCGAGCGTGCGGAGATCCAGCGTGGACGCGGGCTTCCCGGCCTGGGACGCAACAACGTCGCGGGGGTCCCGGTAGTCGGGGTGGCTCCCGGCGGAGCTCGCTTCGACGTGGGGGTGCGTCTGCCAGACCGCGTCGATGACGTCGTCCGACACGTTCTCGGTCCCGTAGACGCAGAGGACATGGGCAGGGCGGTCGGCGAGCGCGCGGTTGAGGATCGCCTCGTACGAGATCCATTCGGACCAGGCTTCGTACGCGGGCTGAAGGGGGATCTCTCCCGTCACCCGCGTGGACGTCGCCCCGGAAGCGAGTAGATCCTTCATCGTCGCGTCGTACGCGGCGACCGCGTCCACCGGACGGATGTAGAAGTCGGCGCAGTCCGTGAAGGCGACACCGTCGGCATCGCCGCCGAGCGCTTCGCGCAGCAACGACCAGTGTCGGCGCGTGAGGACGGCGATGGTCGGGCCTTCCTCGAGGCCTTCGCGAAGGAATGGGGCGACTCGCTCGACGAGCTGTTCGTCGGAGTCGTAGACGAGCGCCTCGTGACGGAGGCCGTCGGCGTCAGGAGGCATGGCGCTCTGCGAGTCTGGAGGAGACATCAGTTCCTGCACTAGGTCGCACCGTGCTCCGATCAAGCGGCACGTCACGCGGCGGTGGGCTGGAGGACGCGGCAACGCGAAGCTTGTCGAGTGCCTGCTCTTCGATCTGGCGGACGCGCTCGGCGCTGAGGCCGAGACGTCCACCGATCTCGCGGAGCGTCTGCGGCGAGCCGCCGACACCGTAGTGCTCGTACAGGATCGATCGCTCGCGGTCGTCGAGCGCATCCGTCAACGCATCAACCTGTTCGGTCGCCAGCCGCGCGAGGACCCGTTCGTAGTCGTCCTCGGAGACGGGATCGGCGATCTGTTCTTCGAGTGTTCCGGCCGTCCAGTCGTCCACTTCGATCGGCTCACCGAGCATCCGAGGGGGGTGCTCCGCCGCCAGGATGCTCTCGACCTGCTCACGACCGAGCTCCGAGGCGTCCGCCAGCTCGGCGATCGACGGCTCTCGTCCGTGCTCCTGGATGTAAGCCCGGCGGCTCTCCCGAACGCGCGCAAGTGCCCGGTGGGCCCGGTCCGAGAGCACGATCGGCCGGGCCATCTCGGAGACGAGGTCCTGCATCGCCTGGCGGACCCACCATGAGGCATACGGCCAGAAGGGCGTTTCAAGCGCTGGATCGAAGCGCCTGACCGCGCGTAACAAGCCGACGACGCCCTCCTGCAAGAGCTCGGAGCGCTGGACCCCGAACACCGTACGGTACCGACGGGCAACGCCTGCGATCGCCGGCAGGAACGCCTCGACCAGCTCTTCACACGCCGCCCGGTCGCCGGCGGCCGTGGCTAGCACGAGCGCCCGGTCGCGAGCCGGCTCGAGGATCCTCGTCGCGACGTCTCCCAAAGGGACGGGGACCGCGGCACCGCTGAGCCGGTAGCGAGACGAAAAACCTGCCGCAGTCATCCGTTCGTATGCCTCTTCCGCGCTACTCATGCACTCCGCACTCCGCACAGGAGCTGGAAGCTACGCGCACGGATACGGCGGCGATCTTCGACCTTCGAGGGCGACGCGAGCCCCAGACGTAGAAAGCGAGCCCCAGACGTAGAAAGTGTTGAACACAAGTGTAGACACCCTGTTCACTAAGGTAGCTGAGCCCTACCGTCTCACAGAATGGGATGAGCGCACCCTACACCTGCATCATCGCCGACGACCACCCGGCGATCATCGATGCGGTATCCCGTTACCTCGAGGACGTCGAGGACGTCGAAATCGTCGGCCGGGCGCGGGACGGCGACGAGGCTCTGCAGTTGATCGAGGAGCACGCTCCCAACGTCGCGGTCGTCGACGTCCGTATGCCGGGCGTTGACGGGATCGACATCGCCCGGAAGCTGACCGCGGAGGGATCGGAGACGGCGACCATCCTCTACACCGGCCATTCCGACCGGGCGCTCCTGCTGGAAGCCCTCGACGCGGGCGCGCGCGGATTCCTCGTCAAGGAAGCGCCGCTCGACGATCTTGCGCGGGCGATCCGCACGATCTGTGACGGCGGAACCTACGTCGACCCGGCTCTGGCCGGCCTGCTTGCCGGGCAGCAGGCAGCCGAGCGCCTCCCGACAGTGACCAAGCGCGAGCGAGAGGTCCTGCGACTGCTCGCCGCCGGCATGCGCAACGAACAGGTGGCAGTCGAGCTCTCGATCTCGCCGCTGACCGTTCGGTCACACGTGAAGAACGCGATGGAGAAGCTCGAGGCGGACACCCGCACGGAGGCGGTTGCGAGAGCCATCCGTGAGTCGTTGATCGCGTAGAGCGCGCTCCCGCCTCCTGCAAAAGGAGGATTCGACGCTTCGGGAAAACCCGATGGCGCAGGACGGCACCTGCCCCGATGGTTAGGGACATGGCGGACCTTCCTATCGGCAAGACGCAGAAGCTCGCCTGCGTTTTGGCCGACGACCACGATCAACTCCTCGCTGCAACCGAGAGCCTGCTGCTCGACGAGGGCATCCAGGTCCTCGGGACCGCCAGGACCGGGTTGGGCGCTCTGAGGCTCCTCGAGGAACAGCCGACCACAGTCGTCGTGCTCGACCTGCGGCTTCCCGACCTCGACGGCCTCGAGGTTGCGCGTCGCGTGGCCGAGATCGCCCGCAAGAAGACCGCCGTCGTCATCTACGCGAGCGACGCAGACGAGCGAGTGGTCGCCGAGGCGCTCGACGCCGGCGTCCGCGCGGTCGTCCTCAAGGACGGTGCACCGGACAATCTTCTGACTGCACTGAGCTCCGTGGCGGCGGACGAGATCTACGTCGACCCGCAGCTCCGGCACAGCGGAAGCGAGGAATCGTCATGACTCGGCTCCTCACTGCGGACGCCTGGCGCGAAGGACGCCTGTGGAAGGGCTATAGCCTCGTAGCACTCGCGCTCACGGTCGTGTACTTCCTGCTCGGTGGTCACACGGATACACAGCTCGTGATCTACCAGATGTTCATCCTTGCGGCTCCGATCGCGATCGTCGCCGGAGTCCTGCGGCACCGGCCGGATCACAAACTGCTTTGGCTGCTCTTCGCGAGCGGCCTGGGCTTGTGGTGCATCGGGGACGCCTATTGGGGCTACTACCGCTGGTTTCTCGGCGAGCAGGCTCCATATCCGTCGTTCGCAGACGTCGCGTACCTCGGCGGCTACTTCCCCCTCATCGCCGGGGGCTTCCTCCTGGTCCGCGGCTGGGGCCGACCACGCCTCGGGGATATGCTGGACCTCGCGATCGTCTCGCTTGCGGCCGGCATCGTCTCCGCGATCTTCTTGCTCAAGCCGCTGGTTTCGACATCGGACCCGATGTTCGCGAAGTGGATCGCGGTCGGCTTCCCCGTTGCGGATTTCGTGATCCTGGTCGTGCTCGCGCAGCTCATGTTCCGCCGGCGCATGATGAACTTCGCGCTCCGGGCGACCATCGTCGCAACCGGAGCGTTGGTGGTCTCCGATGCCGTCTACAGCTACCTCGCGCTCACGGGCTCGTACACCACTGGAATGATCATCGACGCAGGCTGGCTTGCCTGTTACTCCCTCTGGCCGATCGCGGCGCTCCATCCCTCGATGGCTCGGATCAGATCGCTGCCCAGGAACGAGACGGTGGGGCTGTCGGTCTGGCGCATCGGAGCGCTTCTGTCCGCAATGCTCGCCGCTCCCGCCCTACTGATCGTGCAGACAGCCTTGCATCGGCATGTCGAAACCGGCGAAATCGGAGTCATCATTGTCGCGACGACGCTGTTGGTCGCCGCGCGCGTCTGGATCCTTCAGCGCGATACCAAGAAGGCGCAGACGGCGCTCGCTCGAATGGACGAGCGACTTCGCGTCGCGCAAGGGGTTGAAGGCATCAGCACGTGGGAAATGGACCTCGTGACCGGCCACGTGTCCGTGTCGGAGCAGCTCGCCGCGATGATCTCGGGCCCATCCGAGACCGAGGTGACGGGCGAGAACTGGGCCAAGTTCGTTCATCCCGACGACATCGAGCGGGTCACGGAAACCTTCGAACACGCCCGCAAGCACGGGGGTCATTTTGCGTACGAGTACCGCTTCCGCTCTCCCAACGGCGAGGAAGGGTCGCTGTTCTCACGCGGAAAGGTCTTCCTCGGGGAGAACGGCACCCACCCCCGTGCCGTCGGCATCGCCGTCGACATCACCGACCGTGAAGCGATGGAAAAGCGACTCGAACGCAGCGAGGAGCGGTTGCAGCTGGCACAGAAGCTCGGCGGGGTTGGCACTTGGGACACCGACCTCGTGACGGGCGAGATCACCTGGTCGGAGAGTCTTCGCGAGATCTCCGGCGTCGATGACGATGTTCAGCCGACGAACGAGACCTTCGCGCAGCTAGTCCATCCCGACGACCGCCCCGGACTGACACAGGCGATGGCGAGGAGCATCGAGGACGGCCAGGACTTCGAGTACGAGTATCGGCTCCGGCGGCCGAACGACGGCGAGCAGCGCTGGATCCTCACGAGAGGCCGGAGAATGACGGACGCGAAGGGGAACGCAGTTCGCTTCCTCGGAATCGCACTCGACATCACCGAGCGGCACGCGATGGACGAACAACTCAAGCGCAGCGCGGAAGGGATGCGCATGGCTCAGGAGCTCGGCGGTGTCGGCAGCTGGGATGCCGACCTGGTCACGGGCAAAACGACGTGGTCGAAGAATCTGCGCCGGATCTCTGGCGTGACCGATGACGTGGACGCAACTCGCGAGTCGTTCATTGCGCTCGTCCATCCCGACGATCGCGCGGGATTCGAAGCGGCGATGGTTGCGGCCGTGGACCGCGGCGGCCATCTCGAGCTCGAATTCCGCCTCGTCCGGCCAAGCGACGGCGAGCTGCGTTGGATGCTCACCAGAGGGGATGCGGTGATCGGTCCGAACGGCAACTCGAGCCGCTTCCTCGGCGTAGTGGTCGACATCACCGAGGGCCACCTGGCACAGGAGCATCGGGCGAAGCTCGAGCGCCAGTTGCGACAGGCTCATAAGCTCGAGGCCGTCGGCCGTCTCGCAGGCGGCGTCGCGCACGACTTCAACAACATCTTGCTCGCCATCCGCGGCAACGGCGAGCTCGCCCTCGACGCGCTGAAGGACGGTGAGAACGCCACCGAGGAGGTCGAGGAGATGGTCGCCGCAGCCGACCGCGCCGCGGCTCTCACGGCGCAGCTCCTTGCCTACAGCCGCCGCCAGGTGCTCCAGGCCGAGGTCCTCGACCTGAACGAGATCGTCCGAGACATGGACAAGCTCCTACGCCGAATGATCGGCGAGGACGTCGAGCTGCACGCCGTCGTCGCCGACGAGGCCGTCCTGATCAACGCGGACCGCAGTCAGATCGAGCAGGTGATCGCGAACCTGGCCGTGAACGCCCGTGAAGCGATGCCGGAAGGCGGCGTGCTCACGGTCGAAGTGGCGATGGCAGAGATCGGATCGGAGCACGCGATCGACCTTCCGCCCGGACCGTATGCCAGGCTCACCGTCAACGACACGGGCGCCGGAATGGATCCGGAGACGGTGGCAAAGGTCTTCGAGCCGTTCTTCACGACCAAGGAGGAGGGGACTGGGTTCGGGCTCTCGACCGTCCACGGGATCGTCGTGCAGAGCGGCGGCTCGGTCTGGGTGTACAGCGAGGTCGACCACGGGACCACCTTCAAGATCTTTCTTCCGCTGACCGAGCAGGCGCAACCTCTGGAATCGACCTTGCCCGACAAGCCCGCCGTCATCGCCCGGAGCGAGGGTGAGACGATTCTGCTCGTCGAGGACGACCCGCATGTTCAACGGATCGTCCGCAACATTCTGAGTCGGTCGGGCTATCGCGTCCTGGCTGCCGGTGGTGGCGGGGAAGCCATTCGGCTCGCCGGAAACGGCGGCGGCACGATCCACCTGCTCCTGAGCGATCTCGTCATGCCCGGCACGAGCGGACGCGAGCTCGCCGTGCAGATCCAGGGGCTCCGTCCCGACATCGCGATTCTCTACATGTCCGGATACACCGACGACGCGGTCATCCGCCGCGGCGTTCTCGAGGCGGGCATGGCTTTCATCCAGAAGCCCTTCGGCGCCGATGACCTCGTGCGCCGGGTTCGCGAAGTGCTCGACTCCGACCGCGACCGGATGGTGGCGGCATGACGACTGCGAAGCCACGAATCCTGATCGTCGACGACGACCCGACCGTACGCTCGATGCTCTCTCGCATGCTCGGTCGCCAGGGCTACGACTGCGAACCGGCTGCGAGCGCGGCGGATGCTCGTCAGATGCTGGCGAGCGCGCCGTTCGACCTCGCGCTCTGCGACCTGAACATGCCGGGCGAATCCGGCCTCGAGCTCATCGAGCACGTCGCCGCCGAGCATCCCGACACGGCCACGATCATGGTCACCGGCGCCGACGACTCGGAGATTGCCGGGAAGGCGCTCGAGCTCGGCACGTACGGCTACGTCATCAAGCCCTTCTACAACAATGAGCTCCTGATCAACATCGCGAACGCGCTCCGTCGCCGTCGCCTCGAGCTCGAGAGCCGGACGCGCCGCACGACGCTCGAGACTGCGGTCCGCGAGCGCACCGCCGAGCTCCAGACGAGCGTCAAGGCCCTGCGACGGACCGAGCACGAGCTTCGCCAGTCGCAGAAAGAGACGATCTACCGCCTCTCGCGAGCCGCCGAGTTCCGCGACGGAGACATGGCCCCCCACATCGAGAGCATGAGTCACTTCTGCCACCTGCTCGCGGAGCGGCTCAGGCTCGATCGCGAGTTCTGCGCGCTGCTCCTTCTCGCAAGCCCTCTGCACGACGTCGGCAAGATCGCGATTCCGGATCGGATCCTGCTGAAGCCGGGCCCGCTCGACGCCGAGGAGCGCGAGGTCGTCCAGACCCACGCAGAGATCGGCTATCGCATGCTGACCGGCTCCGGGGGCGAGATGCTCGAGTTGGCGGCCAGCATCGCCTGGACTCACCACGAGCACTTCGACGGCGGCGGCTACCCCCGTGGCATCGTTGGATCGAACATCCCGGTCGAGGGCCGGATCGCAGCGGTCGCCGACGTCTTCGACGCGTTGACCAGCGACCGGGTCTACCGGCCGGCCTTCACGATCGAGCAGGCCGTGGCGGAGATGCGCCTGCTGCGCGGCACGCAATTCGATCCCGCCGTGCTCGACGTGTTCCTGGACTCGCTCGAACAGGTGCTCGAGGTCAAGAACATGTACGGAACACGTAGCTCGGCAACGACGTCAGCGGCGATTGAGCTCGCCCTCTCAGCATGAGCGAACGGACGACCGTCCTCCTGGCCGACGATCATCCCGGCATCCTCGCCGCGGTCTCGAAGTACCTGGACAGGAACGGGCTGGACGTCGTCGCCAGCGCACAGGATGGATACGAGGCGCTGAGGCTGATCGAGGAGAAGCAGCCGGACATCGCCCTGCTGGACGTCCGGATGCCGGGTGCGAGCGGGATCGAGGTCACGAGGCTCGCAGCCCGACGAGCTCCCGAGACCGCGGTCATCCTCTTCAGCGGTTACGGCAGCCGCGGCCAGGTCGCCGAGGCGCTCGATGCCGGCGCGCGGGGATTCCTGATCAAGAACGTCGCACTGGCGGAGGTCCTCCGCGCAGTCCAGGTCGTCTCGAGAGGCGGGACGTACATCGACGCAACGCTCGCCGCGGGCTTCGCCGTTCCCGAGGACGGCCCCACGCTCACCCGTCGCCAGCGAAACGTGCTGCGCTTGCTCGCAAGCGGCGAGCGGTACGAGGAGATCGGGCGCGACCTCTTCGTCTCGACGGCGACGGTCCGCAAGATCATGTTCAACGTCAAGTCCGAGCTCGGCGCCGCAACGGCGACCGAGGCGGTCGCCGCCGCGCTCCGCCACTCCTTGATCGCCTAGCGCCGGACCCTCCTGGCACGTCCCTCAATCTGAGGCCCCCGTTTGCCGATGCATGGGAGGCGCGAGTAGGTCCTCGCGCGCGCGAGAACCTATGCCCGGCAAATCCCCCCGCCTCACACTCCGAATTGCGTGCTACACGGCCGCTGCGCTCCTGTTCGCGGCCGGGGCGCTCCTCTGGTTCGTCGACCAGCGGGCCACTGCGCAGGCGGAAGGCCGCGCCGCGGCCCGCGCGCACTTTGTCGCCGACCTTCTCCTGCCCGATCGGCTGACCCGAGCCGACTTCGAACGACCGGTCACGGGTCGACGGCGCAGCCGGCTCAACACTCTCTTCCTCAGAGTCGTGCAGACCCAGCCGATCAAACGCGTGAGCCTGATCGCGCCGAACGGCCAGATCACCTATTCGACGGATCACCGCTTGATCGGCGAGCTGCCTCACGCCCGAGACAACGTGGCAGGCGCGTCCGCCGGTCGTGAGATTCGCGCGGTCGAGACGACCGAGATCGACGGTCGGCGCGTGAAGGTGTTCGAGACCTACCTGCCGGTGCAGTCGAAGGGCACGAATGCCGCTCCTCTCGGTGTCTTCGAGCTCTCTCAGGACTACAAGAAGGGAGTCTCCGACCGTGCCAGGAGCACGGTCCTGCCGGTGGGCGGCTTCCTGCTCCTGGCGCTGATCGTGCTCTGCGCCACGCTCGTGCCGATTCTGCGTCGAGTGACGGCCGCGGTCGAAGAGCGAAATCGCCGTCTCGTTCAGCAGGCCGCTACCCTCGAGCGCTCGCTGGCCGCGGCCCACGAGGCACGGACCGAGGCCGAAGCCGCCCGGCGCGCCCTGGTCGAGCAGAACAAGCGACTCCGCGAGCTCGACCGCCTCAAGGACGAGTTCCTCTCGCTCGTCTCTCACGAGCTACGGACGCCGTTGACCTCGATTCGCGGCTACCTCGATCTCGTGCTCGACGAGGAGGCCGGTGAGCTGAACCCCGAGCAGCGCCGGTTCCTCCAGGCCGTCGAGCGCAACTCCGGCCGGCTGCTGCGGCTCGTCGGCGACCTGCTCTTCGTCGCCCAGGCCGACGCCGGCCGCCTCTCGCTCGAACAGGGCAAGGTCGACCTGGCCGCGCTCGCCGCCGAATGTGTCGAAGGCGCCGCGCCCGCCGCGGTCGAGAAGTCGATCGAGCTCGTTCTCGTTGCCAAGCCGGTGCCGGCGTTCGTCGGCGACCGAGGCCGGCTGGCCCAGGTGCTCGACAACCTCGTCTCCAACGCGCTCAAGTTCACACCCGAAGGCGGCAGGGTCGAGGTCAGCACGAAGCTGAACGGCGAGCACGTCTCGGTCGAAGTCTCGGACACTGGCATCGGCATTCCAGTCGCCGACCAGCCGCGCCTCTTCGAGCGCTTCTTCCGCTCCTCTGTCGCCGCCGACCAGGCGATCCCCGGCACGGGCCTCGGGCTGGCGATCGTGAAGGCGATCGTCGAGGCACACAACGGCGAGATCAGGATCGACAGCAAGGAAGGCCGCGGCACCACGTTCCGGGTCGACCTGCCGCTGACGGCCGAGACCGAGAACGTCGAGGAAGCGGCGTGATCGAGCGCCAGTCCTCCGCTCGCCAGGTGGTGCTGATCGCCGACGACGACGAGGACATCCTCGAGCTCCTCTCGTTCCGCCTCGAGCGAGCCGGGTACGAGATCGTCCAGGCGAGAAACGGCGACGAGGCGCTGCGGCTCGCTCTCGACCTCCATCCGGCCCTCGCCGTCCTCGACGTGATGATGCCCGGTCTCGACGGCTTCGAGGTCACACGGGAACTGCGCCGCAACGCAGCGACGAGCGCGACGCCGGTCATCCTCCTGACCGCAAGAGCTCAGGCGACCGACATCGCCCGCGGCATGGCGGCCGGGGCCGACGACTACGTGAGGAAGCCGTTCGACGCGCGCGACCTCGCGGACCGGGTCGACCGCCTGCTTCGCCCTCCGCCTCCGCCCCACGTCGCCCGCTAGTCATCCTGGAAGCGAGTTACGCTCGCGGCGGTGGCGAAGATCCTGATAGTCGACGACGACCAGGACACCCGGCAGGTCCTGAAGATCCGTCTGGAGACGAACGGATACGAAACTGCGTTCGCCTGGGACGCGGTGACGGCGATCTCCGTGACGCGCGAGGAGCGACCCGATCTGATCCTGCTCGACTTCGGCCTGCCCGGCGGCGACGCCGTCGTCGTCATGGAGCGACTGCGGGCGTTCCCGGCGCTCGCCGACACCCCGGTCGTCGTCGTCAGCGCTCGCAAACCGCTTGGAACCGAACAGCGCGCACTCGCCCGGGGGCGCCTTCGCCTATGTCCAGAACCCGATCGACAACGAGCAGCTGCTCGCCATCATCCGCAGGGTCCTCGGCGAGGAATCGGGCTGAGCGACTACCGCCCGGCGGGGCGGAACCGGTAGCCGAAGCCTCGAACCGTTTCGATCGGCGACTCGCCGTCGCGCTTGCCGAGCTTCCGCCGGAGATAGCCGACGTAAAGCTTCACCTGGTCGCGTGAGACCGAGTCCGGCTCGTCCCAGGCGAGCTCGAGCAGCTGCTCCTGGCTGAGGACCTGATTGGCGTGCCGGACGAAGGCCTCCAGCACGTTGTACTCGAGCCGCGTCAGCGGGACCTGCTGCCCCTCGACGGAGGCGGTCCGCTGGACGAAGTCGACCTGGAGGAATGAGTCCGTGTACGAGACCGGTGAGTCGTCTCGCGGCGCCCGGCGAAGCAGTGCCTCCACGCGGGCGACGAGCTCTTCGCGGTCGAACGGCTTCGTGACGTAGTCGTCGGCCCCTCCGCGCAGGCCGCGGACGCGATCGGACTCCGAGTCGCGGGCGGTCAGCATCAGCACCGGCACGTCGCTCAGGTCCCGGATGCGCTCGAGCAGCTCCCAGCCGTCGAGGTCGGGCATCGTCACGTCGAGGAGGACGAGGTCGTGGTTTCCCTTGTGAAAGGCACGCAGCGCAGCGCGGCCATCGGCCTGATCGTCGACCTCGTATCCGGCCCGCTCCAGGACGAGCCGCAGAAGAGCCCGGATGTCCTCGTCGTCGTCGACGACCAGGAGCTGAGGCCTGGTTCCGGCCGGATTCATCCGTAGGGCCTCACTCGTCCGAGTGATTTCGAGGGCTCATACGGAATTCATACCTGCCCGCTGTCCCCCTTCCTACGCGTAAGGGCGAGAACTCGTCTGGAAATGGCGAGCTTCCACGAGCATCTGCGGCCGGCGAGAGCAGCGTCTCTCGCACAAGACCAGGGACAGTCGTCCATGCGGCGGGCGACGTTCCTCGGCCTGCTCGCCTGCGTTCTCGCGGCGATCTCGATGACCTCAATCCAGGGAGAGGACGCCTCGTCGCCGACCTTGCTCGGCCGGGCGCTTCACCTCGACGCCCTCGGCGCCCCCAGGCCCGATGCGCCGCTCGCCCGGCGCACTGCCCCGGGCGTCGACGTGCGGATCGATCGCCGGGGGTTCGAGGTCGCCGGCCCGAAGACGCTCGTCTCGCTCAACGGCCTCGACACCGGCAAGGCCGGCTGGGCGCGCTATGCCCGCGGCGCTTCCCGCCGAACCTCCTTCGGCCGCGAGACGATCGTCGTTGCCCCGCAGAAGACCGAGCAGTTCCTGACCGTCGATCAGCGGCAAGGACCTAAGACCTGGCGCTGGCGGCTCGCGGCCGGGGAGCTCCAGCCAATCGTTGGCGATGACGGTGCTGTTGGGCTGTGGTCCGGACATGCGCTTGCCAGCGTCCACGTCGATCCGGTGGCGCTTCTGGACACGGCTGGCCACGACGTCACACCCAGCGGCCTTCGGTGGTCGCTAGCGCGCGACCGGCGCGGCTGGCTGCTTGAGCTTCGTGTTGACGACGCGCACCTGCCATTGCCGTACGTAATCGACCCGGCGATCACCTACGTTGCCGCCGGCGGTGGAAACAACGCCGGGGGTGCGACGACTCTCGTGATCACGAAGCCTGCGGGCGTCGTCGAGAACAACCTCTTGGTCGCGCAGGTCACGGTTCGTGGCGGTACTGGAATCGGAGCGATCACCTCCCCGGGCTGGACCTCGACCGCGCCGGGATGGGCGACGCTGCGTCAGGACTACACCAACGTGAATGCCAGCCAGACGTTCTGGAAGGTTGCCGGCGCAGCGGAGCCCGCCACATACACGTGGAGCTGGGGCGCGACGTCGGCCAAGGCGTCGGGCGGAATCATCGCGCTCAAGGGAGTGGACAACGCCGCGCCCGTCGACCAGTTCGGCGGCTCCATGAACGGGACGAGCACGACGAACATCCTTGCGCCCTCGATCACGACGCAGACGGCCAACACGATGCTGATCGGCCTCTTCGGGAGCACGAGCAGTCCGTCGACGAACGTCACTCCCCCAGCGTCGATGACCGAGCGTTACGAAGATGCGTCGACGAGCGGCGTGAGCACGAGGAACGAGGGTGCCACCGAGCCGTTCGCCGCGGTCGGCGCAACCGGGACGAGAACCGCGACAACGGATCAGATCGGTTCATCGATCGGCCAGTTGATCGCCCTCAAGCTCGACACCACGAACCCGACCGGCTCGGTCACCGCTCCTGCAGCCGCGGCCATCGTGCGCGGGAACGCGGTCACCGTCTCCTCCGACTCCGCCGACGGCGGCTCCGGCGTCGCGAATGCGCAGTTCCAGCGCTCGCCGGCCGGCGCCGGAGTCTGGACGAACATCGTCGCTGCCGACACGACGAGCCCCTATTCGGTCGCCTGGGATACGACGGCCGTTGCGGACGGGCTCTACGACCTGCGCGTCGTGACGACCGACAACGCAGCCAACACGTTTACCTCGGCCCTGATCACAAACGTGCGCGTCGACAACACGAACCCGACGGGCGCAGTCACGGCTCCGGCCGCAAGCGCCAACGTGCGAGGCAACGCGGTGACGGTGAGCTCGAACTCCCTGGACGGCGGCTCGGGCGTTGCAAACGCGCAGTTCCAGCGCTCCCCGGCCGGCGGCGGCGTCTGGACGAACATCGGCGCCGCCGACACGACCAGCCCCTACTCGGTTGCTTGGGACACGACCGCGGTCGCCGACGGTCTCTACGACCTGCGCGTGATCACGACCGACAACGCCGGAAACACCTTCACGTCCGCGCTGATTACGAACGTGCGCGTCGACAACACGAACCCGACCGGTTCCGTGACCGCTCCTGCCGCTTCAGCCAACGTAACCGGAAACGCGGTCACGGTCAGCTCGAACTCCCTGGACGGCGGCTCGGGCGTCGCGAACGCGCAGTTCCAGCGCTCGCCGGCCGGCGGCGGCGTCTGGACGAACATCGGCGCCGCCGACACGACCAGCCCCTACTCGGTTGCCTGGGACACGACGGCGGTTGCCGACGGGCTCTACGACCTGCGCGTGATCACGACCGACAACGCCGGAAACACCTTCACCTCTGCCCTGATCACGAACGTGCGCGTCGACAACACGAACCCGACGGGCGCAGTCACAGCTCCCGCAGCCTCCGCCAACGTGCGCGGGAACGCAGTCACTGTCTCCTCCGACTCTGCGGACGGCGGATCCGGCGTCGCGAACGCCCAGTTCCAGCGCTCCCCGGCAGGCGGCGGTGTCTGGACGACGATCTCGATCGACAACTCGAGCCCCTACTCCATCGCCTGGGATACGACGGCCGTAGCGGACGGCCTCTACGACCTTCGTGTGATCACCACCGACAACGTGGGCAAGACGTTCACGAGCGCGCTGATTACGAACGTACGGGTGGACAACACGAACCCGACCGGCTCGCTCACGGCACCGGCATCAGCAGCGATCGTGCGCGGGAACGCGGTCACGGTGAGCTCGAACTCCCTCGACGGCGGCTCGGGCGTCGCCTCGGCGGCATTCCAGCGCTCCCCAGCCGGTGTCGGTGTCTGGACGACGATCTCGACCGACAACTCGAGCCCCTACTCCATCGCCTGGGACACGACGGCAGTTGCGGACGGCCTCTATGACCTGCGCGTGATCACGACCGACAACGCCGGAAACACGTTCACGAGCGGGCTCGTCACGAACGTGCGCGTCGACAACACGAACCCGACCGGTTCCGTGACCGCTCCTGCAGCCTCGGCCAACGTCACCGGAAACGCGGTCACGGTCAGCTCGAACTCCCTGGACGGCGGCTCGGGCGTCGCGAACGCGCAGTTCCAGCGCTCCCCGGCCGGCGGCGGCACCTGGACGAACATCGGCGCTGCCGACACGACCAGCCCCTACTCGGTTGCTTGGGACACAACCGCTGTTGCGGACGGGCTCTACGACCTGCAGGTGATCACGACCGACAACGCGGGCAACACCTTTACCTCCCCGCTCATCACCAACGTGCGGGTCGACAATACGAACCCGACCGGCTCGGTCACCGCTCCTGCATCTTCCGCCAATGTGCGCGGAGCGGCCGTTACCGTCTCCTCTGACTCCGCGGACGCAGGATCGGGGGTTGCCAACGCGCAGTTCCAGCGCTCCCCGGCCGGCGCCGGCGTCTGGACGAACATCGGCGCTGCCGACACGACCAGCCCCTACTCGGTCGCCTGGGATACCACCTCTCTCGCCGACGGCCTTTACGACCTGCGCGTGATCACCACCGACAACGTCGGTAAGACGTTCACGAGCGCGCTCGTCACTAACGTGCGCGTCGACAACACAAACCCGACCGGCGCGGTGACCGGACCGGCGTCGGGGGTCACTGTGCGCGGGAATGCGGTCACCGTCACCTCCGACTCGGCAGACGGAGGCTCGGGCGTCGCGAACGCGCAGTTCCAGCGCTCCCCGGCCGGCGGCGGCGTCTGGACGAACATCGGCGCTGCCGATACGACCAGCCCCTACTCGGTTGCTTGGGACACGACCGCTGTTGCGGACGGGCTGTACGACTTGCGCGTCGTGACCACCGATAGTGCGGGCAACACCTTTAACTCGGCGTTCGTCACGAACGTGCGCGTCGACAACACGAATCCGACCGGCTCCGTGACGGCGCCCGCCGCGTCCGCCAACGTCCGGGGAGCCGCTGTGACCGTCTCGTCGGACTCGGCTGACGGCGGCTCCGGCGTCGCGAATGCGCAGTTCCAGCGCTCGCCGGCCGGTGGCGGCGTCTGGACGAACATCGGTGCCGCCGATACGACCAGCCCGTACTCAGTTGCCTGGGATACCACTGCCCTCGCTGACGGGCTCTACGACCTGCGCGTGATCACGACCGACAACGTCGGGAACACCTTTACCTCCGCGCTCGTCACGAACGTGCGCGTCGACAACACGAACCCGACCGGCTCGATCACCGCACCTGCCGCGAGCGCGAACGTGCGCGGGGTGGTCGTGACCGTCTCCTCCAACTCGGCCGATGGCGGCTCGGGCGTGCAGCAGGCGGACTTCCAGCGCTCCCCGGCCGGCGCCGGCACCTGGACGACGATCGCGACCGACAACTCGAGTCCGTACTCGGTCGCCTGGGATACGACGGCGGTTGCCGACGGGCTCTACGACCTGCGCGGCGTGACGACCGACAACGCAGGTAACACCTTTACCTCCGCGCTCGTCACGAACGTGCGCGTCGACAACACGAACCCGACCGGCTCGATCACAGCTCCCGCAGCCTCGGCCAATGTTCGGGGGGCGGCGGTCACGGTCAGCTCGAACTCCGCGGATGGAGGCTCGGGTGTGCAGCAGGCGGACTTCCAGCGCTCGCCCGCGGGCGCGGGCACCTGGACGACGATCGCGACCGACAACTCGAGTCCGTACTCGGTCGCCTGGGCTACGACGGCGGTTGCCGACGGGCTCTACGACCTGCGCGTCGTGACGACCGACAACGCCGGCAACAGCTTGACCTCGGTCCTCGTCACGAACGTGCGCGTGGACAACACGAACCCGAGCGGCTCGGTCACCGCACCTGCTGCGAGCGCGAACGTGAACGGGGCGGCGGTCACGGTCAGCTCGAACTCCGCGGATGGAGGCTCGGGCGTCGCGAACGCGCAGTTCCAGCGCTCCCCGGCCGGCAGCGGCGTCTGGACGAACATCGGCGCCGCCGACACGACCAGCCCCTACTCGGTTGCCTGGGACACGACGGCGGTTGCCGACGGGCTCTACGACCTGCGCGTCGTGACGACCGACAACGCCGGCAACAGCTTGACCTCGGTCCTCGTCACGAACGTGCGCGTGGACAACACGAACCCGACCGGCTCGGTCACGGCGCCGGGCGCCGGTGCGAACGTGACCGGCAACGCAGTGCCAGTCTCCTCCGACTCGGCAGACGGCGGCTCCGGCGTTGCCAGCGCTCAGTTCCAGCGCTCGCCGGCAGGTGCCGGCGTCTGGACGACGATCGCCACCGACAACTCGAGCCCCTACTCGGTCGCCTGGGACACGACTGCTCTCGCGGACGGCAGCTACGACCTACGCCTGATCACCACTGACAACGCCGGCAACACGTTCACGAGCGCCGTCCGAACGGTGACGGTCGACAACAGCGCACCCGCGGCGCCGGCTCTCTCGTTCGACAGCTTCACGAACGCGTCGGCGACGGGCTCGACGGTCTACTATCGGACCGGCGTCGCCGGCGGCTTCACGGTCACCGGGACGGCTTCGGATCCGCAGTCCGGCCTCGACTACCTGACGTTCCCAGGCCTGGGCTCGGGCTGGACGGGCGGCGGCGCCGACATGAGCGCGCCCTACAACGGCGTCTACACGTTCAACACGAGCGCAAACGATCCGACGGAGCCGAACGACGTCACCGCGACGAACAACGTCGGGATCACATCGAGCCCGGCGAGCTTCACCGTCACGCCAGACTCGTTGGCTCCAGTCAGCTCCATCCTCTGCGACGGCGGCACGTGCGCCGGTGGCTGGTACACGAGCGCGGTCTCGGTCAGCCTCTCGGCGAACGACGGCGGCTCTGGCCTCCAGGAGATCCGTTTCACGACCGACGGCACCGACCCCAGCCCGATCAACGGCAGCGTCTACGCCACGCCGTTCAGCGTCCCGGCTACGATGACTGTCAAGTTCCGCTCGTACGACACGGTCGGTAACGAGGAGGCCGTCGCCTCGCAGCTCGTCCGCATCGACACGAGCGCTCCGAGCGCTCCGAGCCTCACGCTCAGCGAGAGCCCGGCCTCTGGGAACCAGCACGTCTCCGGCGCGACCCTCTACTACAACCCGCAGGGCGGAAACTCCGGCAGCTTCACCGTCGACGCTTCGGCGAGCGACGCCCAGTCGGGGATCGAGAAGGTCACGTTCCCGGCCCTCACAGGCATGACGGGCGGCGGAGACGACACGTCGAGCCCGTACCAGGGCTTCTACAGCTGGACTGCGAGCACCACCGGTTCGGGAGCGCAGACGGTCACTGCCCGCAACAACGCGGCCCTCACGTCGAGCGCCAACTTCACGGTCACGCCCGATACGACCGCGCCGGGCAGCCAGACCGCCACGCTCGTCGGCGGCCTGTACTACACGAGCGCCTCGGTCGCCTTCACGACCGGTGACGGCAGCGACTCCGGAGCCGGGCTCAACACGTCGAGCGGTCTCGTCGAGCGCGCCTCGGCAACACTCTCGAACGGCACCTGCACGGGCGGCTTCTCCTCCTTCGGTGGCTCGTATTCGAGCCCCGACTCGAGCGTCGTTTCCGGCAACTGCTACCGCTACCGCTTCACGATCGCCGACAACGTCGGCAACGTCTCCATCGCAGTCGTCACCGCCGATGCGAAGGTCGACACCTCGGCCCCGACCGGGACGATGGGCGACCCAGGCGCGAACCTCCGCGGCACGGTCGCGCTGACCTCCACGAACGGGGATCCCGAGTCGGGCGTCGCGACGGTCACCTACCAGCACTCGCCGGCCGGCCAGAACACGTGGACGGCCAACGCAGCCAGCTGGGACACGACGGGAGTCGCCGACGGGCTTTACGACCTGCGCGTGACGGTCACCAACAATGCCGGAACGACGACGAACTCGGCGATTGTCGCGAACCGCCGTATCGACAACACGGCGCCGAGCGCGAGCATGGACGATCCCGGAAGCCCCCTCTCGGAAACCGTCACGCTCACCTCGACGGCGAGCGACGTCAGCGGCTCGGGCCTCGACACCGCGACCTTCCAGTACTCCTACCAGGGCACGGGCCCGTGGACGACGATCGGCACGGATTCGAGCGCGCCCTTCAGCGTCGACTGGGACACGACCGCCGGCCTCGACGGGCGCTACAACCTGCGGGTGATCGCCTCCGACGTGGCAGGCAACTCGACGACGTCCTCCACGGTCACCAACCGCAAGATCCAAAACCTCCCGCCGCTCGTCAACATCACGGCACCCGGGAACTACATCAACGCGGCCTCTCCAAGCCCGTTCACGATCACGACGACGACAGAAACCCCGCAGTTCGCCGCCGACAACGTCGAATTCTTCCGGTGCACGGATGGAAGCGCGAACTGCTCGACGGGCATCTTCGCTTCGATCGGCGTTGATTTCACGAGCCCGTATACGGCATCTTGGGCGCAGGCCTCTGAGCCCGAAGGGAACCGGACGCTGAAGGCAGTCGTCACCGACGTCGACGGGGGTACCGGCGAGGACATCTTCAACGTGACGATCGACCGAACGGCGCCGACGGGCTCGATCACCGGTCCCGGCGGAGGGGCCTACGTCGGCGGGACGACGGTCGCCGTCTCGTCGGACTCGGCCGACACCCTCTCCGGCGTCGGCCAGGTCGTCTTCCAGCGCTCGCCGGCCGGTCAGAACATCTGGGCTGCGATCGCCACCGACACCACGCTGCCCTATTCGGTGAACTGGGACACGACGTCGCTCTCGGACGGTGCCTTCGACCTGCGTGCGGTCACGACGGACCTCGCGGGGAACTCCTTCAACGGCCCGGTGCGAACGGTCAACGTCGACAACACCGGCCCGACGGCGACCCAAGACGACCCGGGCGCGAACCTGCGCGCGCGCGCGACCCTCAGCAGCTCCTCCTCAGACCCCGCCGGCATCGCGCAGGTCGTCTTCCAGCGCTCCGCCGCCGGCCAGAGCACCTGGACCCCGATCGCCACCGATACGACCTTCCCGTACTCGACGAGCTTCGACACGACCGCCGTCGCCGACGGCCTCTACGACTTCCGAATCGTCGCCACCGACAGCGTCGGCAACCCGACGAGCTCAGCACCGGTCGTAAACCGCAGGGTCGACAACACCTCGCCCAGCGCCACCATGACGAGCCCCGGCGCCAACATCCGCGCGACGGTCTCCCTCGGCTCGACGACGAGCGATAGCGGCTCCGGCATGGCAAGCGTCCGCTACGAGCGCTCGCCGGCGGGGCAGAACACCTGGACCGCGATCGGCACCTCGAGCACGTCGCCCTACTCGCTGAACTTCGACTCGACCGCGGTCGGCGACGGCCTCTACGACCTGCGCGCTGTCGCAACCGACGTCGCCGGCAACTCGACGACCTCCGCTGCCGTCACCGGCATCCGCGTCGACAACACGCCGCCGGACGCGACGATGAACGACCCCGGCGCGAACATCGGCGGGACGATCGGGCTGACTTCAACGACGAGCGACGGCGGCTCGGGAATCAACACGGTCACGTACCAGTACTCGCAGGCCGGCCAGGCGAGTTGGACGACGACTCCTGCGAGCTGGAACACGACGCTCCTCGGTGACGGCCTCTATGACCTGCGGGTAATCGCGACCGACAACGCCGGCAACTCGACGACCTCAGCCGTCGTCGCCGACCGGCGCGTCGACAACGGAGCGCCCACGATCTCGATCTCCCAGCCCGGCACATATGTCAACGGCAGCGACGCCGACCCATTCACGGTCACCGCCTCGAGCCCGGACACCGATCTCGCCAACGTCCAGTTCTTCGCCTGCGACAATGCGAGCGCGAACTGCTCGGCCGGCAACTGGGTGCTGCTCGGGACCGACACGAGCGCCCCGTACAGCGCGGCGTGGGTGCTTCCCGGAGCCGACGGCAACCGGGCCCTGCGCGCGCTCGCCACCGACCTCGCGTCGAACGCCGGACAGGCCATTCACAACGTTCTCGTCGACCGCGCGGCTCCGAGCGGCGGATCGGTCTCCTACCTCGACGGCTACGACACGACCGGCTCGCTGGCGATCACGACCTCGAACGGCACCGACTCGGGCTCGGGCGTGGACGCCGCCTCGGGCGTCATCCAGCGCGACGCGGTCGCACTCGCCGCCGGCGCTTGCGACACGTTCGCGGGCTCGTGGACGAGCGTGACGAGCCCGGACTCGGTCGCCTCGGGCAACTGCTACGCCTACCGCTATCGGATCGCCGACCTCGCCGGCAATGTCGCGACCTACCCGTCCGGGAACGTGGCGAAGGTCGACACCTCGGCTCCTTCGGTGCCCAGCATCTCCTTCTCGTCCCTGACGAACGCCGTGACGAGCGGCCAGACGGTGTACTTCCGGGCCGGCGTCGCCGGTGGCTTCACGGTCACGGGCTCGTCCAGCGACGGCCAGTCGGGCATCGCCTCCTACGCCTTCCCGGCGCTCGGCTCCGGCTGGAGCGGCAGCCCGTCGGGCGCGAGCGATGCCTACAGCTTCAGCTCCTCGGCCGCCGATCCGACCGAGCCGTTGAACGTGACGGTGCAGAACAACGCGGGTCTCACCTCGAGCCCCGGCGCGTTCACGGTTACGGCGGACGGCACCGCCCCGGTCAGTTCGATCGCCTGCGACAGCAGCGCCTGCTCCGGCGGCTGGTACACGAGCGCCGTCTCGGTCAGCCTCTCCGCGAGCGACGCCGGCTCTGGCCTCCAGGAGATCCGTTTCACGACCGACGGCACCGACCCGAGCCCGATCAACGGCACGGTCTACAGCGCCCCGTTCAGCGTCGGCGTGACGACGACCGTCAAGTTCCGCGCCTACGACCAGCTCGGAAACGAGGAGTCGGTGGGTTCGCAGCTCGTCCAGGTCGACAGCTCCGCTCCCTCGGCGCCCACGCTCTCCTTCGGGTCCTTCCAGAACGCTGTTCTCGCGGGCGGAGTCATCTGGTACCGCCCGAGCGCTTCGAGCGGCCAGTTCGCCGTCACCGCGAGCTCGAGCGACTCGGAGTCCGGCATCGCCGGCTACACCTTCCCGGCCCCTGCAACCGGCTGGTCGCGGTCGATCAGCGGCGCGACCGCCACCTACAGCCACTCCGGCTCGCCATCCAACCCGGTCGAGCCAAACGATGTCAGCGCCCAGAACAACGCCGGTCTCTCCTCAGCGCCGACGAGCTTCACGGCCGACCCCGACGGCACCGCGCCGCTGAGCTCGATCACCTGCGACGGTGCCGCCTGCTCTGCCGGCTGGTACACGAGCTCGGTTTCGGTCAGCCTCTCGGCTAGCGACACCGAGTCAGGCCTCGCCGAGATCCGCTACACGACCGACGGCTCCGATCCAGGCCCCGGCAACGGCGCGGTCTACTCGGGCGCGTTCAGCGTCGGCACGACGACGACCGTTCGCTACCGCGCCTACGACCAACTCGGGAACGAGGAGGCGATCGGCCAGCAGCTGATTCGCATCGACGGAAGCGCGCCAGCAGCACCTGCGCTCAGCCTGAGCGAGAGCCCGGCGAGCCCGAACCAGCACGTCTCGGGCACGACGCTCTACTACAACCCGCAGGGCTCGAGCTCCGGCACCTTCACCGTCGATGCCGCGACGAGCGACCCCGGCTCGGGCATCGACCGCGTCAGCTTCGCGGCGCTCACCGGAATGACGGGTGGCGGCGACGACACGACGAGCCCATACCAGGCGACCTACGACTGGAGCTCGGGCTCGAGCGCTTCCGGCGCCCAGACCGTCGTCGCGCACAACAACGCCGGCCTCACGTCGAGCGCGACCTTCACCGTCACCCCCGACACGACGGCGCCGAGCGGCCAGACGATCGACAACGACGGCGGGCCGTACTACACGACGCTCTCCGTATCGCTCACGATCGCGAACGGCTCCGATTCCGGCTCGGGCCTCGACGCCTCGTCTGGGGTCGTCGAGCGCCAGTCCGCGACGCTGACGAGCGACAGCTGCGTCACGTGGAGCGGCTGGAGCCCGGTCAGCCTCGTCGGCGGGGCGGACACGAGCGTGGTCGCCGGCAACTGCTACCGCTACCGCTACTCGATCTCGGACAACGTCGGTAACCAGTCGAGCCCATCCTCGACGAGCGGCACGGCCAAGATCGACACGTCGGCCCCGTCCGCTCCGACCATCTCCTTCTCCGCGCTGACGAACGCCTCCGTGAGCGGCCAGACGGTCTACTTCCGCTCCGGCGCCGCCGGCGGCTTCACCGTCACGGCCGACTCGAACGACGCCCAGTCGGGCATCGATTTCTATGCATTCCCCACGCTCGGGCCGGGTTGGAGCGGCACGACTTCGGGCGCCGCCACGGATTACACGTTCAGCTCGTCGGCCTCCGACCCGGCCGAGCCGAACAATGTCACTGCCCAGAACAACGCCGGCGTCACCTCGAGCCCCTCGTCGTTCACGGTCACGCCGGACGGCACCGCGCCGGCCAGCTCGATCAGCTGCGACAGCGCCGCCTGCGCCGGCAACTGGTACACGAGCTCGGTGTCGGTCGCCCTCTCGGCGAGCGACGCGGCCTCGGGCGTCCAGGAGATCCGCTACACGACCGACGGCTCGGTTCCAGGCCCGGGCAACGGCACGGTCTACTCGACCCCGTTCAGCCTCGGGGCGACGACGACCGTCAAGTTCCGCGCCTACGACCTGGTCGGCAACGCGGAGTCCGTCAACACCCAGCTCGTCCAGATCGACACCTCCGCTCCGGCGGCGCCCGCGCTCACGCTCAGCGAGAGCCCGGCGAGCGCCAAGCAGTACGTCTCGGGGACGACGCTCTTCTACAACCCGCAGGGCGCAAACGCAGGCAACTTCACGGTCGACGCGGCGACAAGCGACGCACAGTCCGGCATCGACCATGTCGCGTTCCCGGCACTCGGCGGAATGACCGGCGGCGGCAACGATTCCTCGAGCCCGTATCAGGGCAGCTACTCCTGGACGAGCGCGAGCGGCGCCTCCGGAGCGCAGACCGTGACCGCGCACAACAATGCCGGTCTCACGAGCAGCGCGAGCTTCGCCGTCACGCCTGACACGGCTCCCCCGACGGGCGGCTCGGTCGACTACGTGGACGGATATGCCGTCGGCTCGGTCACGATCACGACGGCCGACGGCGCCGACGCGCTCTCCGGTGTCGATGCTGCCTCCGGCGTCATCGAGCGCGACACGACGAACCTCGTCAGCGGCGCCTGCGATCCGTTCCCGGGCAGCTGGAGCGCGGTCACCTCACCCGACTCGACGATCTCCGCCGGCCATTGCTACCAGTACCGCTACCGCGTCTCGGACAACGTCGGCAACAACGCCGTCTACACCTCGACGAACGTCGTCAAGGTCTCCGTCAGCGCGCCGAGCGCGCCGGCCCTGACGCTCGCCGAGGCGCCGAGCAACGCAAATCAGTTCGTCGCCGGCACGACCCTCTTCTACAACCCGACCGGCGCCAACTCGGCCACCTTCACCGTCACCGCAATCGTGGCCGACTCCGGCGGCTCCGGCATCGACCGGATCAGCTTCCCGGCGCTCGCCGGGATGACCGGTGGCGGCGACGACACGACGAGCCCGTACCTGGGCAGTTACGACTGGAACTCCGGCAGCAGCGCCTCCGGTGCGCAGACGGTGACCGTCCACAACAACGCGGGCCTAACGAGCTCGGCGACCTTCACCGTCACGCCCGACACGGCTCCCCCGACCGGCCAGAGCGCGACCGTCACCGGTGGCTACTACACGAGTCTCTCGGTCCCGGTCACGCTCGCGAACGGCTCCGACGCGCTCTCGGGCGTCGACGCTTCCTCGGCAGTGCTCGAGCGCGAGACCGCGACGCTCGCCAACGGCAGTTGCGTCGGCTGGTCGGGCAGCTGGAACACGGTCAGCCTCACCGGCGGCGCGGACACGACCGTGCAGTCGAACCACTGCTACCACTACCGCTACTCGATCTCGGACAACGTCGGCAACCAGTCCGGCCCCTCCACCTCGAGCGCCGACGCGAAGGTCGACGCAACGAACCCGGTCACGGGCGACGACGCGCCGGCCGGCTGGAGCAACGCCGCCGTGACGGTGACGCTGTCCGTCACCGAGACGGGCTCGGGCGTCGCCTCCACTGTCTACCGCGTCGACGGCGGCTCGTACCAGGCCGGCACCACGATCCTGATCCCGGCCCCAGCCGATCACTCGAACGACGGCGTGCACACGATCGACTACCGCTCGACCGACAACGCTGGTAACGCCGAACCGCTCCAGACGACGGCGGTTCGCATCGACACGACGCTCCCGACGACGACCGACGACGCCCCCGCCGGTTGGCGCGACTCGGCGGTCACCGTCACGCTGAGCCCGGCCGACGCCCTCTCGGGCATCGCCTCGACGCAGTACCGCATCGACGGCGGATCCTTCCAGAGCGGCGTCTCGATCTCGGTCCCGGCTCCGGCCGACCACTCGAACGACGGCGTGCACACGATCGACTACCGCTCGACCGACAACGCTGGTAACGCCGAGCCGCTCCAGACGACGGCGGTTCGCATCGACACGCAGCTGCCGAGCGGCGCGCTGACCGCGCCCGTCGACGGTGCCCACGTGAACGGCTCGGTCGCGATCTCGGCCTCCGCAGGCGACCTGCCCTCGGGAGTCGCCTCGGTCGAGTTCCTCGTCCGGCCGAACGGCTCCGGCTCCTTCAGCACGATCTCGACGGACACAACGGCGCCCTACGACGCCGCCTGGGATTCCACGGGCGCGGCCGAGGGCGATGCAGAACTCGAGGTCGTCGTCGTCGACAATGCGGGCCTCTCGGTCACCTCCGCGATTCGCACGGTCGTCGTCGACAACCCGCCGGTGCCGACGCTCGCCGATCCGGGCGCGAACCTGGCGGGCTCCGTGACGCTGAATGCGGCGTCCCAGGCCGATACCGCCCAGGTCGTCTTCGAGCGCAGCCCGGCCGGCGCGGGCACGTGGACGCAGATCGCAACCGACACGAGCGCACCGTTCTCGGCCGACTTCGATACGACCAGCGTCGGGGACGGCCACTACGACTTCCGCGCCGTCGCCACAGACCTCGGCGGCTTCGACGGCACGAGCGCACTCCGTACCGCGCTCGTGGACAACACCGCGCCGGGCGTGTCCGTGAGCGATCCGGCGGACGGCGCGGTCGTCGGCGGGGCGAACGTCCACATCGCTGCGATCGCATCTGACCTCGGCGCGGGCGTCGCGTCCGTGCGCTTCGAGCAGCGACCGGCAGGTAGTGGCGCATTCACGGCGGTCGGCACCGACACAACGCAGCCGTACGAGGCGAGCTGGGATGCAACCGGTCTCAGCGGAAGCTACGAGCTCCGAGCGGTCGCGACCGACGCTGCGGGCAACCCGGCGACCGCGACCACCGTCACGGTGACCGTCGACACGACGGCCGCAAGCGTGACGCTCGAGGACCCGGGCGCGCTCCTCCGTGGCGTCGTCAACCTCGCGGCAAACGCACCGAGCGGTGCCGTGGCGAGCGTCTCCTTCGAGCGCCGCCCGGCCGGTGGCAGTTGGACGAGGATCGCCCTCGACACGACTCGGCCGTGGAGCGCGGCGTTCGACACGAAGAGCGTCGCCGACGGCGTCTACGACCTGCGGGCCCAGGCGCTCGGCGGCGCAGGGCAGGTGCTCGCAACGCACTCGCGCGACCGCATCTCGATCGACAACACGGCGCCCACGATGCTCTCGGTGACCCCGGCGGACGGCTCGGTCGTCTCGCCGGTGACGAGCATCGCGCTCGTCGCAAGCGAGCCGGTCTCCGCGGTTCAGGGCGCCACCCTCGACGGCTCTGCAGCCCCGGCGCAGATCTCCGGCTCCGACGTCACGTTTTCGACCAGCCCGCTCGGCCTCGGTGCCCACACGCTGATCGGTGCCTTCGTCGACGCAGCCGGCAACAGGGGTGCCTTCGCCGTTCACTTCACGGTCAAGGTCAAGGCCCATGCACCGCTCATCCTCCGGGTGGACAAGCCCAAGACCGCGACTCGGTCCCGCGGGACCGAGTGCGTCTTCGGCGTCTCGATCTTCCTCTCGGGCCATGCCCGGGTTCAAGCCACCCTCGTGAGCCCGACGGGCCGGCGGCTCCGCGCGCTGAAGACGAACCTGTCCGCCGGCCGGCACTCGCTGCGCTTCATCGTCCCAACCGCCTCGCTCCCCCCGGGCCGGTACACAATCCTCGTCGTCGCGACCGCCCCAGACGGGTCGAAAGCACACAAGCGCGTGTACGTGAAGGTCGCCGCCGCGCAGACGACCGTGAACACCCACGCGGAGAACACGACCATCTCGAGGGAGGTCGTGACCCCGGTCGCGCCGTCCTCCGGCCCAAGCGTCGTCGCGGCAGCCCCGGACTCCACGACGCCGCCTGCTCGCACGAGCAAGCCCGAGCCGAAGAAGCAGCCCCCGCGCGCGAAGAACGGGGCGCTCGAGGCGGCGAGCCGCTACGCCGGCAGCTCCAGGCCGGGCCACACCTTCGCCCTGGCCGGCATCCTCCTTCTCCTCGGCGGCGCGCTCGCGTTCCTGATCAAGATGGAGCTGGGACGCATGCTCGCGCCGCGGCGTTAGCGAACGAGCACCTCGACGGCGAAAGCCGCTGCAATCGCCAGCAGCGCTGCTCCGATCCCCCGCCGCAACTGTGTCTCCGAGATGCGGCCGGTGACTCTGGCCCCGAACCATGCGCCCGGAAGGGCTCCCGCAAGCCCGGCCGCTACGAGATCCCATTCGACCTCGAGGCGGGCCGCGTGCGCGGCGAATCCGGCGACTCCGAGAAAGAAGCCGACGACGAGGTTCGTGCCGACGGCGCGCCGCGTGTCCAGCCCGACCGAGCGCAGCAGCGCGGGCATCCGCAAGGTGCCGAGGATGACCCCGAGCGCCCCGCCGACCAGGCCGATCACGAAGCCGAACGCAGCGGCGGAGCGAAGGCGCGGCGACGGAGCCGGCCGTGCTCGAAACGGCGCGATGAGCAGGTCGACCCCGTTCCAGGCCAGGACGGCCGCGATCCCCCCGAGGAGCGCCCGCGTCGGAACCAGGTGGCCCGTCAACGCGCCAATGACCGCGCCGACCACCGAGGTCGGAGCCATCCACGCGACCACGCGCCAGTCCACCCGTCCCTCACGCGCGTGACGGAGCCCACCGGAGGCCGCCGCCGCGGCGCTGATCGCGATGTTCGTCCCGGCGGCCGCGCTCGCGTTCCCCGCAGCGAGCAGCATCGCCGGCAGCCGCAACGTGCCGAGCACGAGGCCCACGGCCGAGCCGAGATATCCCGCGACGAACGACGCCGCGAAGGCTAGGAGGAGCTGCCAGGCCTCCAGAGCGGCTCCTCGGCGCCTGCGTTCGCCGCCCGCGCGAGGATGAAGAGGAGGTCGGAGAGGCGGTTCAGATAGACGAGCGCGAGCTGGTTCAACTCCAGCTCCTCGGCCGCTTCGAGCGCTTTCCGCTCGGCACGGCGACAAACGGCGCGCGCGACATGGAGCCGCGCCGCCAGTTCTGACCCGCCCGGAAGGACGAAGCTCGTCAGCTCCGGAAGGTCGGCGTTGAACCGGTCGCAGTCGCGCTCGAGGGCGGTGATCTGCTCGTGCGTGATCCGAAGGCGGTCGGTGACCCCGAACGGAACCGAGAGGTCTGCCCCGAGGTCGAAGAGCTCGTTCTGAACGCGCGTCAGCACTTGACGAAGCTCGTCCGGGACGTCGGTCGCGAGCACCAGGCCGAGCAGCGAGTTCAGCTCGTCGACACCGCCGAACGCCGCGATCCGGCAGTCGATCTTCGGGACGCGGGTGCCGTCGCCGAGGCTCGTCTCGCCGCGGTCGCCGCCGCCCGTGTAGATCCGGGTCAGTCGGACCGGCTCATCCCGCTCGCGGGGCATGGGCATAGATTACGGCGCATGGACATCCGACCGGCCCGGGATGGCGAGGTGGACGCGATCGCCGAGCTCTATGCCCGTTCGCAACGCCGCATGACCTACCTCCCGCCCATGCCCGACGAGCACATCCCGCTCGTCGCCGGGATGATCGGCCGCCACGACGAGCTCTGGCTTGCCGAGGAAGAGGGGCGCATCCTCGGGTTCGTCTCCATCGACCATTCGCAGTCCGACGGCTGGGAGGTGCTCGAGCGGCTATTCGTCGAGCCCGACGTGCAGAACCGGGGAATCGGCACGGCCCTCCTCGAGCAGGCAAAGGCGCTGCGGCCGGACGGTCTTGTGCTCTGGCTGTTCCAGAAGAACACGGGGGCAATCCGCTTCTATGAGCGGCACGGCTTCAGACTCGTGAAGCTCACCGACGGCGCCGAGAACATGGAACACGAGCCGGACGCGCTCTATGAGTGGCGGCCCTAGCCCCCGAACTTCTGGCTGCACTATCCCTGCGCCAGGGCCGGCTCCTGGAGGCCGAGGATCGAGCGTGCGATGACGAGCCGCTGGATCTCGCTTGTGCCCTCGTAGATCTCCGTGATCTTCGCGTCGCGGTAGTAGCGCTCGACCGGGAACTCCTTCGTGTAGCCGTACCCGCCTAGGATCTGGATCGCCTCGCCGGTCTGGCGCCGCGCCATCTCCGAGGCAAACAGCTTCGCCTTCGCGCCCGCTTCCGTGTGCGGGCGGCCCTGCTGCTTGAGCCAGGCGGCCCGGTAGATGAGCAGGCGGGCGGCGTCGATCTGGGTCGCCATGTCGGCGAGCTTCCACTGGATGGCCTGGAACTCGGCGATGCGCTTGCCGAACTGCTTGCGCTCGAGCGCGTAGTTCCGCGCAAAGTCGTACGCGGCCTGGGCGATCCCGAGGGCCTGGGCGCCGATCCCGATCCGGCCGCCGTCGAGCGTCGCCATCGCGACGGCGAAGCCCTTCCCCTCCTCGTGCAGTATCCGGTCCCGCGCCACGTGGGCGCCGTCAACGGCGATCGAGTTCGTGACGGAGGAGTTGAGGCCGAGCTTCTCCTCCTCCCCGGTGACGCGGATGTGATCCGCGTCGAGGATGAACGCGGAGACCCCCTTGGCACCCGGCGTCTCCGGGTCCGTCCGCGCGAAGAGCAGGAACGTCCCTGCGAAGCGGGCGGTCGAGATGAACTGCTTCGTGCCGGAGATCGTCCAGCCGTCCTCTGCCGGCGTGGCGCTCGTCCGTAGCGAGCCCGCATCCGATCCCGCTTCGGTCTCGGTGAGCGCGAAGGCGCCGAGCACCTCGCCGCGGGCGAGCGGCGGCACGAAGCGGGAGCGCTGCTCGTTGGTGCCGAAGGTGAGGATCGGGAGCGTGACGGCGCTCGTGTGCACGGCGACCGTGACGCCGACTCCGGCGTCGGCACGCGACAGCTCCTCCAGGACGAGGATGTACGAGAGGAAATCCGCGCCCGCCCCGCCGTACTCCTCGGGCACGCAGGCGCCCATCAGCCCCAGCTCGGCGAGCTTCCCGAAGAGCTCCTTCGGAAAGTGGTGCTCGCGGTCCCACTGGGCGGCGTGCGGCTCGATCTCGGCAGCCGCGAACTCGCGTGTCAGGCTCTGGATCTCTCGTTGGTCGGCAGTCAGCTCGAAGTCCACGCGGCGAGTATACGGCTGTCCTATTATGACATGTATGTTATAACGAATAGAACGTATCTGTTATCCTCCAGGCAATGGGCAGCGGAGACCTCCTACGCACGGCCCGCCTTCGCGCAGGCCTGACCCAAGATCAGCTCGGCCGAGCCGTCGGCCGGTCTCAGTCTGCGATCGCCAGGTGGGAGAGCGGTCACGTTCAGCCGAGCCTCGAGACCCTGCGCGAGCTGATCCGGGCGTGTCGGCTCGAGGTGACCTTTGGGCTCGCGAACTTCGACGACTCCTACGACTCGTTCATCAACGGGCTCCTCGATATGAGTCCGGGCGAACGAGTCGCGGATTCAATCGCGCGAGAGCTCGTCTACGCGCGGATCCGAGGCAAGGCCGTTGCCTGAGCTCCGCTTTGGCGACATCCTTCGCGTCCTCAAGGAGCATGACGTGCGTTTCGTCGTGATCGGAGCCATCGCCGCGATCGCACAGGGCTATCCACTCACCACGCAGGACATCGACATCACGCCTGCGCGTGATCCAGACAACCTCGAACGCCTCGCCGCAGCGCTTCGGGAACTGGACGCCCGTCTTCGCACCCCGAAAGACGACGAAGGAGTCGCGTTCCCCATCGATGCACAAATGTTGGGAAACGCCGACATGTGGACACTGCGAACGCCGTTCGGCGACCTCGACGTGAGCTATGTGCCTTCAGGCACCCACGGCTACGAGGACCTCCGGCGAGATGCTCGAACCGAGACGATCGAAGGCGTCGAAGTCGCCATCTCGTCTCTCGTCGACATCATTCGCTCAAAGGAGGCGGCCGGGCGAGTCAAGGATCAAGCCCAGCTGCCCGCTCTCCGACGAACCCTCGAGTTGGTTCGTGGACGCGAACGTCAGTCGTAGCGGTAGAAGCCCTCGCCTGACTTGCGCCCGAGCCGGCCGGCGGCGACGTGTTCCCGGAGCAGCGGGCAGGGCTCGTACCGCCCGTCGCCCAGGCCGTCGCGGAGCACCTCCATGATCGCGACGCAGGTGTCGAGGCCGATCAGGTCGGCGAGCGCGAGCGGCCCCATGGGGTGTGCGAACCCGAGCTTCGCGATCGTGTCGATCGCCTCGGCTTCGGCAACGCCCTCGTGGAGCGCCCAGACGGCTTCGTTGATGAACGGCATCAGGATCCGGTTCGAGACGAAGCCGGGGAAGTCGTTCGCCACCGCAGGCGTCTTGCCGAGCTCGCGCGCGAGCTCCGTGATCGCCTCAGCGGTCTCGTCCGAGGTCTCGCGGCCACGCACGACCTCGACGAGCGACATGACAGGCACCGGGTTGAAGAAGTGCATGCCGATCACGCGGTCCGGCCGGACGGTCGCGGCGGCTAGAGTCGAGATCGGAATCGAGGACGTGTTCGACGCGAGCACGGCCTCTGCGGGCAGCGTCTCGTCGGCGCGCCGGAAGACGTCCTCCTTGACGGCCGCATCCTCGACGACGGCCTCGACCATCAGATCGGCCGCGACGAGCTCGTCCACTGGCTCGACCCGGCCCAGCACCTCGTCGGGGTCGGCCCCGCCCTTCTCGGCGATCTTGCCCAGACTGCGGCGCATTGTCTCGAGACCGTGCTCGACCGCTCCAGGAGCAGCGTCGTAGAGCGAGACGCGCCGGCCGGAGCCGGCGACGACCTGGGCGATGCCGCCGCCCATCTGGCCCGCGCCGACCACGAGAACGTGCCCGAATCTCACGCGCGGAGGCTACTCGCGAGGCAGGTCTTCGCGCCGCCCCATGGCGACCGGAACGAGCAGCACCGCGACGATGATCCCAATGAAGAACACGAACGACAGCGGGTCCGCGTCCCTGTGCCGTTTGAACCCCCCAGATGGCTCACACGACTGCTCGCCGGCACTGGCCGCATGCCCGGCGATCGCAGGCGTGGCGGCAGGCGCACAGGGATACGCAGCGGCAGGCCCAGCCCAAACGCTCAGAGCCAGAAGCAGAGGGAGGACGACGAGAATCAGCCGTCCGACGAGCGCCGGCCGACGCGGCGGCGTGCGTCCGGAATTGCCGCAGTGCATGTGTACTCAGTAGGACCGATATTTCGCCCCTGTGTTGGCCATCCGACGCAAGATCACTCGTTCGAGGTAGGTCCTGACTAGCCACGTCCAGGGCCAGGCCCTGGACAGGTCCTGTTCAGACTTCGAGGAGGAGGGCGTCGCCCTGGCCGCCGCCGGAGCAGATTGCGGCTAGCCCGAGGCCGCCGCCGTTGCGGCGGAGCTCGTGCACCATCGTGCCGAGGATCCGTGCGCCCGAGGCCCCGATCGGATGGCCGAGCGCGACCGCGCCGCCGTTCACGTTCACCTTCTCCTCGTCGGCCCCGAGCATCTTCGCCGAGTTGAGGACGACCGAAGAAAACGCCTCGTTCAGCTCGACTCGCTCGACGTCGTCGATCGTCTTCCCGGCCTTGTCGAGCGCCATCGCACCCGCCTTCGCCGGCGTGCGCGCGAGGTAGGCGAAGTCGTCGGCGACGTAGCCCTGCGAGACGATCGTCGCCAGGATCTCGAGCCCACGCTTGCGCGCGAACTCTTCGCTCGTGACGATCACCGCGCCGGCGCCGTCGTTCACGCCGGGCGCATTCCCCGCGGTGGTCGTCCCCTGGGGGTCGTAGACCGGCGGCAGCGCGGCGAGCTTCTCGAGCGAGGTATCCCGCCGGGGCCCCTCGTCTGTGTCGACGTCGCCGACGGGAACGATCTCGTCGGCGAAACGGCCCTCGTCGATCGCCTTGACCGCGCGCTCGTGTGAGCGCAGCGCCCAGCGATCCTGGTCCTCGCGCGAGATACCGAGCTCCCGGCTCACGAACGAGGCCTGCTCGACCATGCGAAGCCCGTCGAAAGTCGACGTCAGACCGTCGTGCTGCATCGAGTCGATCAGCGTGCCGTCACCGAGGCGATAACCGAAGCGGGCCTTCTCGAGCAGGTACGGCGCGTTGGACATCGACTCCATGCCGCCCGTGACGATCACGTCGAGGTCGCCCGCGCGGATCATTGCGTCCGCGATCTCGACGGCGCGGATCGATGACGCACACACCTTGTTGACGGTGTCGGAGCCGACCTCCTTCGGGATCCCCGCGCCGACCGCGGCCTGGCGCGCGGGCGCCTGGCCCACTCCGGCCTGGAGCACCTCGCCCATGATCACGTACTCGACCTCCGCGGGCTCGAGCCCGGCGCGCTCGAGCGCGGCCTTGATTGCGATCGCGCCAAGCTCGGGCGCCTTGTACCCGGCAAGGCTGCCGCCGAGCTTCCCGAACGGCGTGCGAGCGGTAGAAACGATGACGGATCGAGCCATAGCGAGAGCCTAACTGTCGGGCCAAACGCCACAAAAGCGGCCGGGCCATGTCCGGTGCCTGGCACCGGACATGGCTCCTCGAGCCCCGGCCGAACCCGAGATTCCGCACAACCGAGCCATCCGGGGTTAACCGCCGTAGCGCTCGATGAAGTCGAGCACCCGCTGCCAGGCATCGGCCGAGTCGTCGGCGAACTCCTCGTAGCGGCGGTCGAAGAAGCTGTGCGGCGCCCCGGGGTATGTGACCACCTCGTGCTCGACCCCGGCTGTGGTCAGCGCCTCATCGAACTCGGCATTGAGCTCGGCCGTGATGTTCTGATCCTCCCCCGCCTGGAGCGCCAGGATCGGAGCGTCGATCTCGCGGGCACGCTGCGTCGGGCCGGGCGACTCGCGCTGCGCCGGGTTGCCGTAGAAGCCAACCGCGCCGGCCAGGCCGTGGCCGCCCGCAGCCGACAGCCACGAGTTGCGGCCGCCGAAGCAGAAGCCGACGGTGAAGATCGAGCTGCTGCCGGCCTCGCGGAGCCACTCGACCGCGGCGCGCACGTCGACCTGGATCCCCTCCGGGGTCGTCTGCGCGACGTGCTCCATGTACTCGAAGTCGTCTCCGCGCTTCTCGGTGCCCGCCGTGCGGCCGAAGTAGTCGATCGCGACGGCGGCAAGCCCCCTCTCCGCAAAGCGGAGAGCGAGCTCCTCGTAGAAGCGGTAGAGACCACGGACGTCGGGGAGGATGACGACCCCATTTCCGCTGGGCTCCTCCGGGGCTGCAGCGAACGTGGCGAACCGGTTCCCGTCGGCGCTCTCGAGGATGAGATCGCGATGCTCGATGGCACCGCCTTCGATCGGCGGGATCGGCGGCAACGAGTCCAGCTGGAAGCACATGCGGCGACCCTATACGCCGAGGAGAGCCTGTAATCATCCCGCCGTGTGCACGGGCATTCGCCTCGGGCTGGTGGGCTGCGGAAGGTGGGGAAGATTCATCCTCCGCGACCTCGTCGCGCTCGGCGCGAGGTGACGGTCGCCGCACGTTCAGCGGACGGCAGGGCTGCCGCACTCGAGGGGGGCGGCGCGAACGTGGTCGAGCGCGTGGATGACCTCCCGGAGATCGAGGGAATCGTTGTCGCGACGCCAACGCCGACGCATGCCGAGGTCGTGGAGCGCGCCCTCGAGCAGGGGGTGCCGGTTTTCGTCGAGAAGCCCCTCACCGACGACCTCGCGGCGGCCGGCCGGCTTGTCGTCGGGGTCCCAGTACTCGGTGACGGCGTAGATGTGCAGCGACGGCTCGCGGAAGTAGAAGCCGTGCGCAAGGCCGCGCGGGATGACGAGCGAGGCGGGCTCGTCGCCGCTCAGCTCGACCATCGCCGAGAGCCCCTCGGTCGGAGAATCTTGCCGAAGGTCACCCAGCCCCACGGAAGCTCGTCCGTACGGGAGAGTGAGGTAGTCCTCGTGCCGGACGTGGACGTGGACACCGCGGAGCACGCCCGCTTCCGAGCGAACCGCATTCCACTGAATCGCGCGACGCCGGTCTCCCATTCGAGCCGGTAGAGCTCTGGAAGACGCCGCGCTCGTCCGCGTGCGCGTTGAGCGACCGCAAGAGAGTCCCGCCCGGGAGGGGCGCAGGAGGAGCCACGATCACGCGGCCGTTATATCGCGTTCCTCCTGCGCCGCGGTACGAAGTGGGTTAGCTGACCCTGAAGAACCCGTGCATCATCGACTCGTGGACCGAGCAGTAGAACGACCACCTGCCGCGCTTGAGCGTGATGGTGATCGTCTTCGTTCCCGTGAACGCCGTTCCGGTCACGTGCTTCTCGATCTTCGGCTTCGGGCTCTCACGCTCGAGCGTGAAATTGTGGATCGCTGACCGGTCCGTGACGGTCACCCTGTAGGTCCCGGCCTTCAGGGACGTGAATCTCTTGCCGCCTTTCCTGAGGGAGATCGTAAAGCCGGGGCCGACGACGCCCTTCAGCGTGGGCGTCGAGGCGCGCTGTCCAAGCGCGCTTGCAGCCAGGCCAACGGAGAGCGCGAACGCCGCGCCGGCGAGAACGAGGATTCTGGTCATACGGAGCTCCTTTACGAGGTGGTCCCTTCTTCATCCCCCTTACGGCGCCCGGACGTCCTCGGTTTCCTCAACTGACGTGTGGCTACGATCAGATGGCGGGCCGTCGCCCGCCCGTCGCCATGGAACCGATGCCTTTCCCATCCGTCAGTAGGAGCACGCCGTGATTCGGCTTCCGGTCGCCGATCCCGGAATCCCCGACACGCGCTCGCCAGCGCGGCTGCTGGTTTGGGTCGGGCGCCAGCAGGTCGGCACGCTCGTCGCCGGCGTCCTCTTCGGCATCGCCTGGATGGTGGCCCAGGCGCTGATGCCGTTCGCAATCGGCCGTGCGATCCAGAACGGCATCGTGAACCACGACAACCACTCCCTTGCCGTGTGGACGCTTGTCCTGCTCGGGCTCGGCGCGACCCAGGCGGTCGCCGGGGTCATGCGGCACCGGTGCGCCGTCTCCAACTGGCTCCAGGCCTCGTTCCGGCTCGCACAGGTCGTCGCGCACCACGCCGCCCGGGCGGGCCCTGCCGTGCGGAACAAGCTTTCGACGGGCGAGGTCGTCGCCACCGTCACGAACGACGCGATGCGAGCGGGTGGCGCGTTCGACATCACCGCGCGGCTGGCCGGAGCGATCGTCGCGTATTTCGTCGTCGCCTTCATCCTGCTGTCGGCATCCGTCGTTCTCGGCCTCGTCGTCCTGATCGGCGTGCCCGTGCTCGTCCTCCTGCTCGGTTTTGTCATCAAGCCGCTCCAGGCCCGGCAGCTCAAGCAGCGCGAAGAGGTCGGCAAGCTGACCGCGCTCGGCGCCGACACCGCCGCGGGGCTGCGCGTCCTGCGAGGCATCGGCGGCGAGGCGGCGTTCTTCCAGCGCTATCACGCCCGCTCGCAGGAGGTGCGGCGAGCCGGCGTGCGGGTCGCGCTTCCGCAGTCGACGCTCGACTCGGCCCAGGTGCTGATCCCCGGGCTCTTCGTCGTCTTCGTCACCTGGCTGGGGGCGCGCTTCGCGCTCTCGGGGAAGATCGACGTCGGGGACCTGGTCGCTTTCTACGGATATGCCGCGTTCCTCGTCATCCCGCTGCGCACGGCCGCGGAGGCCGTGGACAAGATCACGCGCTCGCACGTCGGCGCCGGGAAGATGCTCAACGTGCTCCGGGTCGAGCGCGAGATCCTCGAGCCGGAGAGCCCGGTCGCCGAGCCGCCCGTCGGCGTACCGCTTGCGGATCCGCAGTCCGGGCTCGTGATCGAGCCGGGGCGCCTGACCTGCATCGTCTCCTCCCCGCCCCAGGAAGCCGGAGCGATCGCCGACCGGCTCGGGCGTTTCGGCCGGGACGACGGCGCGTTCCTCGGCGACGTGCGGCTCGCGCACCTCCCGGTGGAGACTGTCCGACGGCGGATTGTCGTCAGCGAGGCGGATCCGGTGCTCTTTTCGGGGACGCTCCGTCGAGGGCTCGATCCCTGGGGGCGGGCGGAGGACGACGGGGCGATCCATTCGGCGATCGCGATCGCCAACGCCGAGGACGTCATCGAAGCCCTGCCGGACGGACTCGAGACGACGATCGACGAGCGCGGGCGGTCGTTCTCGGGCGGCCAGCGCCAGCGGCTCGTGCTCGCCCGGGCGCTGCTCTCGGACGCCGAGCTGCTCGTGCTCGTCGAGCCGACGAGCGCCGTCGACGCCCATACCGAGGCGCGGATCGCCAAGCGGCTGCGCGAGGCGCGCGACGGCAAGACGACGGTCATCGTCACCACGAGCCCGCTCGTCCTCGACCAGGCCGACCGCGTCGTCTTCCTCGAAGGCGGACGGGTCGTCACGGACGGAACGCACCGAGAGCTCCTACGGACAAGCCGCGCCTACAACTGGACCGTGACCCGAGGAGAGGACCTGTGAGCGATCTGCTTCCGATCGCCAACGGCCCCGACCTTCGCGCCGAGGCCCGACGGCTCGGGCGTCGTCACCGGAAGGCGCTCGCGGGCACAGTCTGCCTCCATGCAGCGGCGGCGGCGGCCGGCCTGGCCGGGCCGCCTCTGCTCGGCAAGATCGTCCAGTCGTTGCAGGAGGGCACCACGCGTCGGCACATCGACACCCTCGTCCTGATCCTCGCGGCGGCCCTGTTCGTGCAGACGATCGTCACGTTCGGAGCGCGTCTCGCGTCGTTCGTCCTCTCGGAGAAGATGTTCGCCGAGCTGCGCGAGGACTTCATGCTTCGGGTGCTCGCGCTGCCGCTCTCGACGGTGGAGCGAGCCGGTACGGGAGACCTCGTGTCGCGTACGACTGCCGACGTCGACGCGCTCGCGCGAACGGTCCGCTTCGCCATCCCGGAGACGCTGATCGCCGCTGTCACGACGATCTTGACCGTGGCCGCCGCGGTCTGGGTGAGCCCGATCGCAGCACTGCCATGCATTACGGGAGTGCCATTGCTCCTGGTCGGCACACGCTGGTATCTGCACAGGGCGCCGGCGGGATACCTGTGGGAACGCGCCTCGTACGCGACCCTCGCGGGCACCGTGAGCGAGACCGTCGAGGGCGGCAGGACCGTGGAGGCGTTGAGCCTCCGCGAGGAGCGCGTCGGCCGGATCGACTCCGATCTCGACAATTCCTATCGCGCGGAGCGGCGCACGCTGTTCCTCCGCACGATGTGGTTCCCGTCCGCCGAGTTCGCGTACGTCCTGCCGGTCGCCGCCTCGCTCGCGTGGGGCGGCTGGCTCGTCTCGTCCGGCCGCGCGTCGATCGGTCAGGTGACGGCGGTCGCGCTCTTCGTCGTCAAGCTCGCGGACCCCGTCGACCGGTTGATCTCGTGGCTCGACGAGATCCAGGTCGGGCTGACGTCGTTCGCCCGCCTCGTCGGGATCGCCCGCGTCCCGCCGGACCGGTACGCGACCGACGACGAGCCCGAGGGCGATCGGCTGCGCGCCGAGGGCGTGCGTTACGCATACGTCGCCGACCGCGACGTCCTGCACGGCATCGACCTCGACCTCGAGCCCGGGGAGCGGGTCGCCGTGGTCGGCCCGTCGGGCGCCGGCAAGTCGACGCTCGGGCGCCTGCTTGCGGGCATCCACCCGCCGCGGGTCGGCCTCGTCGAGGTCGGTGGCGTGCGGTTGGTCGACCTGCCGCTCGACACACTGCGGACCGAGGTGGCACTGGTCACGCAGGAGCAGCACGTGTTCGTCGGCACCCTCGCCGACAATCTCCGCCTCGCCCGGCCGAGAGCCTCCGACGCGCAGCTGACGGAAGCCTTCACGGCGGTCGATGCGATCGAGTGGGTCGAAGCGCTGCCCGACGGCCTGGAGACGGTCGTCGGCGCGGGCGGCTACCCGCTCACGCCCCCGCAGGCACAGCAGGTCGCGCTCGCGCGGCTGGTGCTCGCGGACCCGCACACGCTCGTCCTCGACGAGGCAACCTCGCTACTCGACCCGCGGGCCGCGCGCCATCTCGAGCGCTCGCTTGCGTCCGTGTTGGACGGCAGAACGGTCGTCGCGATCGCGCACCGGCTGCACACGGCCCACGATGCGGACCGGGTCGCCGTCGTCGAGGACGGCCTCCTGAACGAGCTGGGAACCCACGCGGAGCTCGTGGCCAATCGCGGCCCATACGCGGCACTCTGGGACTCCTGGCACGGCGACCGATAGGTCCCGGGCCAGGGCCGGGACTCGCAGAAAGTGCTCCACACTTTCTGCGACCAAGAGCACGGGAGCCGAGGAACGACGGTTCGACGAGCACGCTCTTGGCGGTCGCTGATATCGCGACGGTGACCCTTTCGGACTTTGCAACAGTCTGTTGCAAAGTCCGGAGGCGTTGGCCCCGAGGGTCAGCGCGTTCTTGCGAAGCGCTGGACTGCTTCGAGGAGCTCTTCGGTTTTTGTCGCCGCGTCTGCTTCGTCTCCAGACGTCAGCGCTCCGGCCACGCAGTGGCGGACGTGCTCGTCGAGGATCTTGAGCGCGACTGCTTCCAGTGCTGTGTTGACGGCCGCGATTTGGGTGAGGATGTCGATGCAGTACCGATCGTCCTCGACCATGCGCTCGATGCCGCGGACCTGGCCCTCGATGCGGTGGAGCCGCTTGACGAGCGCTTCCTTGTCCTTGGTGTAGCCGTGCTCGTGGCTCTCGGTCTTGCTCATGTGCGCACGCTCCTGAATCGCCTCAGGCGGAGGCTGTTGGTGACGACGAACAGGCTGGAGGCCGCCATCGCCGCCGCTGCGACGATCGGGCTCACCAGGCCCGCGACCGCGAGCGGGATCGCGGCGACGTTGTAGGCGAAGGCCCAGAAGAGATTGCCCTTGATCGTCCGCAGCGTCCTGCGTGCGAGCCGGATCGCATCGGCCGCAGCGCGGAGATCGCCCGAGACGAGCGTCAGGTCGGAGGCCTCGATGGCGACGTCGGTGCCGGTGCCGATCGCCAGCCCGAGGTCGGCCTGGGCGAGGGCGGGAGCGTCGTTGACGCCGTCACCGACCATCGCCACGACCCGGCCAGCTTGCTGGAGGCGCTTCACCTCCTGCACCTTGTCGTCGGGAAAGACTTCGGCGAGCACGCGCTCGATGCCCACCTCGCCCGCGACCCGCTCGGCGGCGGCCTGGGCATCGCCGGTGAGGAGAACCGGAACAAGGCCGAGCGCTTTCAGCTCGCGAATCGCCTCGGCACTCGTCGGCTTGACCGTGTCCCGCACCTCGAGCCTCGCGCGCGGTGCGCCGTCCCAGCTCACCTCGATGCCGCCGTCGTTGCGGCCGACGACCACCTCGTGGCCCTCGACGATCCCGGAGACGCCGACGCCGGGCTCGTTGCGGAAGGCCTGCACTGCGGGCAGCTCCCCCACCTCGGCGCGCGCCGCCCGGACGACCGCCCGGGCGATCGGATGCTCGCTCGCAGCCTCGACCGCGCCCGCGAGGCGCAGCACGTCGCCGCGGCTCGCGCCGTCGAGCGGCACGACACCGGCCAGCTCCATCCGCCCTTCGGTGACCGTTCCGGTCTTGTCGAGCACGATCGTGTCGACCCGGCGCGTCTGCCCGAGAATCTCCGGCCCCCTGATCAGGACGCCCAGCTGCGCTCCCCGGCCCGTGCCGACCATGAGCGCAGTCGGCGTCGCCAGGCCTAACGCGCAGGGGCAGGCGATGATCAGCACCGCGACCGCCGCCGTCAACGCCGCCGCTGCCGAGGAGCCGAACGCGAGCCAGCCCGCGAGGGTCAGCAGCGAGACGACGATGACGACCGGCACGAAGATCGCCGAGACGCGGTCGGCGAGGCGCTGCACAGGGGCCTTCCCGGACTGCGCCGCCTCGACAAGCCGCGCGATCTGGGCGAGCGCTGTATCTGAACCGACCCTCGTCGCACGGACGACCAGCCGGCCGTAGGTATTGAGCGCCGACCCGGCGACCTCGGATCCGGCGGCGATGTCGACCGGCACCGGTTCGCCCGTCAGCAGCGACTGGTCGACGGCCGAGTCGCCTTCGACGACGGCGCCGTCGGTCGCGATCTTCTCGCCAGGCCGAACGACGAAGAGCTCGCCGACCTGGAGCTCCGAAATGGAAACAAGGACCTCAACGCCGTCCCGCAGGACGCGCGCCTCCTTCGCACCCAGCTCGAGCAAGCGGCGGATCGCCTCGGAGGAGCGGCCCTTCGCGCGCGCCTCGAGGTAGCGCCCGAGCACGACCAGAGTCGTCACGACGGCCGCGACCTCGAAGTAGACGTCGGAGTCGAGTCCCGCGACGAGCACGACCGACGACCAGAGCCAGGCCGCGAGTGTCCCGAGCGAGATGAGCGTGTCCATCGACGCGGCGCCGTGGCGCGCGTTTCGGAGCGCAACGCGGTGGAATCCGGAGCCGGCGACGAAGACGACCGGCGCCGACAGCACGAGGGCAACCCACTCCCACCCCCCGAACTGGAGCGAAGACACCATCGCAAGCAGGGCAACCGGAACCGTCAGCACGATCGCCAGCGCCAGTCGCCTCGTCAGCGTTCCGAGCGCTTCGTCGTGGTGATGAGCCTCGTGCGCGGGCGCGGCCGGACTGGCTCCGTAGCCGGCCGACTCGACCGCCCCGACGAGCGCGTCGACCAACAGGCCTCGATCGGAGCGCACCGTCGCCTGCTCGGTCGCGAAGTTGACCGTCGCCTCGACGCCGTCGAGCTGGTTCAGCTTCTTCTCGATGCGCGCGGCGCAGGAGGCGCAGGTCATCCCCTGGAGGTCGAGGCGGACTTCAGGCTTCTGCAGGGTTCCGGGCATCGTCGCTCATCATACCGCCCGGGGGTATCTCGAACTAGTCGGCTTCGGCAGTCGCGAGCGCTCCGTGCCCCTCCTGTTGCTCGTGCACGGCCGCCTGCTTGTTGACCAGGAACGAACCGCCGATCGCCGCCCCTGCGACGGCGAAGATCGCGCCGACGAGAAACGCGGCGTGGTAGCCGCCGGTGAGCGCGGCCAGCGGGGAATCACCGGAGGCGCCCAGGCTGTCCGTGCGGGACGCTGCGAGGCTGGCGAGAACCGCGAGCCCGAGCGCACCGCCCATCATGAACGCGGTGTTGACGACTCCCGAGGCGAGCCCGGATCGTTGCGGCTCCACGTCGCTCATCGCCGCGAGCAGCAGCGGGTTGAACGCCATGCCCGCGCCGAACGCGAGCAGGATCATCCCGGGGAGCACGTCCATGACGAAGCTCCCATCGACGGGTGCCCGCGCGAACAGCACGAGCCCGGCCGCAGCCAATGACAGCCCGATCGTGAGCGGAACCCTGAGGCCGAAGCGCAGAACGAGCTTGGCGGAGAGCCCGAGGGAGAAGGCTCCCATGATCAGGTTTGCCGGCAGGAACGCAAGCCCGACCCGCAGCGGGCTGTATCCGAGAACGAACTGGAGGTACTGGGCCGAGAGGAAGAACCAGGCAAACATGGCTGCCGCCCAGAGGACGGCGACGACGTTCGCGGTCGCGACGTTGCGCAGCCGGAAGAGGCTGAGCGGCATCAGCGGCGACGAAACCCGCGCCTCGATCGCGAGGAAGACCACCAGGAGCGCAACTCCGGCGCCAAGCAGGCCGAGCGTCTTGCCCGAGGTCCAGCCGTTCGTGTTCCCGTTCACGATCGCGTAGACGGCGAACATCAGCGAGGCCGTCACGGTGACCGCTCCCGCGACGTCGAGCCGCTCGGAAGCCGCCGGCCCCGGGCCGCCGGGCAGCAGCAGCAAGCTGAGCGCGACGACGAAGACCCCGATCGGGAGGTTGACGAGGAAGATCCAGTGCCAGTTGAGAACGTCGGTGAGGACGCCGCCGAGCAGCACGCCGATCGTTCCGCCCGCGGAGAGCACGAAGCCGAAGACGCCCATCGCCTTCGCCCGCTCGGCCGTCTCCGTGAACATGATCATGATCAACGAGAAGGCAACCGCCGAGACGACCGCGCCGCCGAGTCCCTGGACAGCCCGCGCCACGACCAGGAGGCCCTGCGAGTTCGAAAGGCCGCAGCCGGCCGACGCGAGGGTGAAGAGCGTGAGCCCAATCAGGAAGAGCCGGCGGTGACCGAACAGGTCGCCCAGCTTGCCGCCGAGCAGGAGGAAGCCGCCGAACGTCAACAGATACGCGTTCACGACCCAGGCGAGCGAGGTCTGCGAGAAGCCGAGGTCGCTCTTGATCGAGGGCAGGGCCACGTTCACGATCGTCGAGTCGAGCACGATCATCAGATCGCCCAGGCAAAGGACGACCAGCGCCAGCCAGCGTGTGCGGGCGTCCAGTCCGGTCATGGGTTCGTCTTCCTTTCGCTCCAATTTCTACTCATCTGGACGGTTTAGACCTGGCTGCGGCCGAAAATTCATCGGTGCGAGCCGATGAGTTTCCCGCGGCGGGGCGGTCCCTCTATGCGATGCCCGCTTCGGTGCCGGATACGGTCACCTTCACGATCGACGTGCGCGGCGTCGACCCGAACGCGGTCACCGTCGACGCGCTGGCGCGGCTCCAACTCGCGGCGAGGCGGCTCTCGTGCCGACTGCTACTGCGCAATGCATCGCCGGAGCTGCTCGAGCTCGTCGCGTTCATGGGCCTCGCCGACGTCCTGCGGGAATCGGGCTAGGCCTCGAGCCGCGCGGGCAGGCCGAAGAGCGGGAAGAGCGTGTCCGTGTCGAGGAAGAACGTGAGCTCGACGATGCTGCCGTCCTTGACCTCCAGCACCTGGAGCGCCCACGGGTCGTAGCCGCTGCCCGATTCGCTCGGCTTGTACTGGCCGAAAGCGGGCGCTCCGTTCGCCGCCACGGTGGGGATGACGCGCGAGCCCTGACAGCCGATTCCCGGCCCCCACCACCAGGTGAAGATGTCGTCTCGTCCCTGCAGCCAGAGGTCAAACGGCGGCATCGACTGGATTGCGTCCTCCCGGATCAGCGACGTGAGCGCGTCTATGTCGTAGCGCTCGAAGGCCTCGACGTAGCGGGCGAGGAGCTCGGCGTCCGCCTCGTCGACCGAGCGGGACGTGTCCCCCACGCTCAGGTCGCTCGCCTCGAGCGTTGCACGGGCTCGCTGGAGTGCGCTGTTCACCGACGCGACGCTCGTCTCGAGCAGCTCCGCGACCTCGCCGGCCTTCCAGCGCAGCACCTCGCAGAGGATCAGAGCCGCGCGCTGGCGCGGCGGCAGATGTTGGAGGGCCGCGACCAGCGCGAGCCGGGTCGTTTCCCGCGAGGCAGCGACCTCCGCCGGGTCGTCCGGCAGCGGCTGGATCCAGGTCACTTCGGGCAGCGTGTTGAGGTTCGCCTCGACAGGCTCCCTTGCCGGCCCCAGATCCATCGGCCGCGCACGCCGCTCGCGCCCGTCCAGCATGTCGAGGCAAACGTTCGTGGCGATCCGGTACAGCCAGGAGCGGAGTGATGCGCGGCCCTCGAAGCTGTCGATGCTCCGCCAGGCCCGGATGAACGTGTCCTGCACGGCGTCCTCGGCTTCGAACGGCGAGCCGAGCATCCGGTAGCAGTAGCCGGTCAGCTCGCGGCGATGCTGCTCGAGGCTTTGCTCGAGCTCGCGAGAGGCGGAGGACGTCTCCATGAGGGGCATCCTAGATAGGACGTTCACCCCGGCAGAGAATCATCGGCTCGAGCCGACGAGGAACAAGAGAGCTAGGGCAGCAGCGGGGTTTTCTCGGGCTCCGGAGGAAGAAGCAGGAGGTGGCTATGGACGACGGCGACCGCGACGTCGCTGAGCTTGCCGCCGTTGTGCTGGGAGTGGTCGCGCAGCCGCTCGAACGCCGCGTCGGCGTTGATCGAGTACCGGGCCATGAGGATGCCTTTCGCCTGCTCGATTATCGCGCGTCGCCCGAACGCTCCCTGAAGGCTCTGGTACTCGCTGAAGCGCTGGAGCGTGATGTCGATCGAGCTTTGCAGCTCCTCGGGCGTGCCCTCGATGATGTAGGCGAAGACGCCGCGCTTCGCGGCCTCGTGTACGTAGGCCGGGTCGTCGGCGTGGAGGATCGCGATCACCGGGCAGGAGGCCTCGCGGACGATCTCGGAGATCAGCTCGAGCGCATGCTCCGAGCTCGACCCGAGGCCGACGAGGGCGACATCGGGGTGCTCCCTGGCCGTGGCGACCCCGACTTCCTTGACATAGATCTCGCGCGCGATCACGTCGTGTCCGAGCCCGATCACCACGGTGGCGAGCAACTCGAGACGATCGCGCCGCTCGTTCGCGATCAGAACGCGGAGGTGCTTCAGGTCGCTGTCGTCCATCGCCCGGTTTGCTCTCATTTCATCGGAAAACTGCGGCTTCCTCCGAAACCGATTGGCGAAGCACCGATTTTACCGACTTCTCGATCGGCTCCACAAGATCAGGCCCAACAGAAACCTCTCGCAATTTGCGTACGAGAAGCGAGCTGACCCCTTTCGCGATATCACCCTTTCGGGGTACAAGAACGGTGCTACTCCTCAGCTACCCTCGGTTAGCGGTGCTGTAAACATCGGCACCGGGATGCCCGCCGGATCTCAAGCAAGTGGCCCGGCGAAACGTCCTCCCACAGACGATGCGGGTTGGGCACGTTGGAGCCGGCCTTACGCCCTCCTGGTCGGCGCTCATACCCCCGACTCCCTCGGAGGACACCAATGAGTTCAGCACCTTCCTTGACCTTCCTCAAGCGGGGAAGAAAGCACCCGCCCACTGCCTCCTGGAGCCTCCAGGCAGTGCGGCCGGTCGAGATCGTCGCACCGGACCAGCTCAGCACCGCCTTGCTCCTGGAGTACGCCGCCCCGGTCTTTCCGGCCGAGCTCGTCTCCGGCACTTCGTGGATCGTCAGGTTGCAGCCACCACCGAGCGGCGGAGGATGGGTGCTCGAACTGCTCGCGCTCGTCGAGCGCTGGCTCGAATCGGCCCGGCTTCCCTGCGCCAACGTGCTCTACGGCGGGCGCAGCTACATGATCCGTACGTCCGTGCATCTCGCGCTCGCCGGGGCATCCTCACAGGAGGAACGCGCCACGGGTTAGGACGCAAAGACTTCTCCAGCCGGCAACGGGCTGTCCTTTTCGGACGCCCAGCAGGCTTCACAGGTACAAGAAAGGCCCCGTCTCCCCCTATCTCCCGGCGAGGCCTTTCTTGTGCCACGAGTCGTTTAGGTCAGCTCCTCGTTCCGACGGTAGAGCGCTCGCCCGCAGGCTGCGGGACGATCCGGATGTACGGCTTGGGCGATTCCCAGCCGTCCGGATACGTCTCCTTCGCCTCGTCCTCGGAAACCGAGCCGGCGATGATGACGTCGTCGCCCTGCTGCCAGTTGACCGGCGTCGCGACCTTGTGGTCGGCCGTCAGCTGGAGCGAGTCGATGACGCGGATGACCTCGTCAAAGTTGCGTCCGGTCGTCATCGGGTAGACGAGGATCAGCTTGACCTTCTTGTCCGGGCCGACGACGAAGACGTTGCGCACCGTCTGGTTGTCGACTGCCGTCCGGTTGGCAGGATCGCCGGACGTCTCGTTGGGGAGCATGCCGTACAGCTTCGAGACGTTGAAGTCGGCGTCGCCGATGAGCGGGTAGTTGGGCGCGTGCCCCTGCGTCTCCTCGATGTCGGCGGCCCAGCCCGAGTGCTTGTCGATCGGATCGACCGAGAGCCCGATGATCTTCGTGTTCCGGCGGTCGAACTCGGGCTTGATCTTGGCCATGTAGCCGAGCTCGGTCGTGCAGACGGGCGTGAAGTCCTTCGGATGCGAGAACAGGACGCCCCAGGAGTCCCCGAGCCAGTCGTGGAAGCGGATGCTCCCTTCCGTTGTCTCCGCCTCGAAGTCGGGCGCCGTATCGCCTATCTGAAGAGCCATTTGTCTCCCTCCTTGGCTTCTGTGTCCAACAGTGGGTCAGCGCGAGCGTATGCCTCTCCGCTCGCTGCCACAAGCCGGGTCAGGGCTCGACTTCTTCCTCTTGGGCTCTCACGAACATGAGAGTCCCCGCCGATGACATCAACAGCATGGTCTCTTCCGCCCAATTGGAGCTGTTCGAGCGCGGACGCGGGGAGGCGGGCCGTGCGCGAGAGTGAAGCCCGCAGCCGGTCGATGCTCGACTCATCGCTCGACGCGATCGTCATGATCGACGAGCACGGTGCCATCGTCGAGTTCAATCCTGCGGCCGAGAGGACCTTCGGCCGCTCTCGAAGCGACGTGCTGGGCGAGCAGATGGCTGAGCTTTGATCCCACCGGCCTTGCGCGAAGCGCACTACCACGGCTTCGCGAATTTTCTCGCGACAGGGGAGGGCCCGATCCTCGGCAAGAGGCTCGAGCTGAGCGCACTAAGAGCCGACGGAAGCGAATTCCCGGTCGAGCTTGCCATCACCAAGGTGACCTCCGACGGCCCGACGCTCTTCACCGGCTACCTACGCGACCTTAGCGAGCAGCGCCAACTCGAGCAGCAACTCCGCCACGCGCAGAGGATGGAGACGGTCGGGCGCCTCGCCGGCGGCGTTGCGCATGAGTTCAACAACATCTTGCAGGCGATCACGAGCTACAGCGAACTCGCGAGCGCCCAGGTCGGACCCGGCCAGCCTGAGCTGCGCCATAGCATCGACCAGGTCAGTGCAGCGGCCTCCCTGGCGGCGGCGCTGACGAGGAAGCTGCTCGCCTTCAGCCACCAGCAGGTCGTGCAGCCTCGCGTGGTTGATCTCAGCGCGATGGTGGAGGAGTTGGCGGCGATGCTGCGCCCGCTGCTCGGGGAGAGGATCGAGCTCATCCTCGACCTAGAGCCCGCCGGCGCTTCCGTCGAGGCCGATCCCGGCCAGCTCGAACAGGTCGTCATGAACCTCGTCATCAACGCGCGCGACGCCATGCCCAGCGGCGGGCACGTGACGCTCACGGTCGCCACCCTCGAGGTCGCCGAGCCCAACGGATCGCGATTGGTACCACCGGGGCCCTACGTTCAGCTCGCCGTCTCAGACACGGGAACGGGAATGGACGAAGCGACGATCTCGCGCGCGTTCGATCCGTTTTTCACCACGAAAGAGGTGGGCGAGGGAACCGGATTAGGGCTTGCGACCGTGCACGGGATCGTCACCCAGAGTGGTGGCGACTGCCAGATCACGAGCGTCTTGGGCGAAGGAACGACATTCCGCATCTACTTTCCCCGCGCCGACGCCGTGACCCAGGAACCAACGCCCGACCGGAGCCCACAGGGAGCGCGCGGCAACGAAACGATCCTGCTCGTCGAGGACCTGGATGCCGTCCGCGGAGTCCTGCGCAGGATCCTCGAGCGCAAGGGCTTCGAGGTCATCACCGCCGCCAGCGGAGCAGACGCGATGGAGTCGGCGAGAGCGCTGGAGACGCCGGTCGACCTGCTCGTGACGGACATGGTCATGCCCGGGATGAACGGCCGCGATCTGAGCAGGGAGCTCGTGGCGCTCTATCCGGGATTACGCGTGCTCTATATGTCCGGACACACCCAGGATGCGGCACTGCACGAGGAAGCGGAGGCCGGACGAGTTCATTTCCTCCAGAAGCCGTTTTCCGCAGCCACATTCCTCGACACAGCTCGCAAGGTGCTCGACGGCCCGGCGTCACGCTGAGCCGCCGCACGCGCGATTCGGAAGGGTTCCCGGCCGAGCTGCGTCTAGAAGTGATGCGGCAGCTCTATGCGCGCAGAGTGCAAGCCGGTATACCTAGCCGATGAACGTCGACGTTGCGGTCGGGTCGAGGACCCGGTCGTCGGCGCAACCGACATCGGGGCGCTCTGCGTGACGAAGCGCTGACGCCGAACCTCGACCGACCGGTAGAAAACGCCCCAGTGTTGGCAGCTTCGGCTCTGGTTGCAACGGGCGTTGACACGACGAGGTCGTGATATCCCCCGATGGAGCGTCGCGCGCTGGGGGCGTTACTTCGATACTGCGTAGAGCGGAAGGCGTGTCGGCTCGTTGCGTGAGCGGCCAGTCCGGTGCGTGCCCGTGTGAATTGAACTGCGGCCCATGGCGACTATTCCTCTACCTGTCGACGAGCGCTCCCTTGCAGTCGGTTACCGACGGCTGGCGGGCCTCTTGCGCGATGTCGTGGCCGAGCAGTCGGTCGACGCCGTGTTGGCGCGCGTCCTGGCGACCCTGCGCGAGTTGATCCGTTGTGAGGACGTGGTCATCTGGGAGCCCGCCGGCGACGACGAGTTGGTCGTGGCGCTGGTCGACGGCGAAGACCAGGCGGAGCTGCGCTCGCTGCGAATCCGGTTCGGCGAGGGCTTGACCGGAAAAGCGGCCAGCGAGCATCAGCCGATCGTCTCGAACAATGCGCAACTCGATCCGCGCGCGATGTTGGTGCCGGGCACCCAACCGACCCCGGAGTCAGTGGTCTGCATGCCGCTCCTGGCGCGCGACGCATTGCTCGGGGTGCTGACCCTCTACCGTCACGGCACCAACTCCCCCTTCAGCCACGAAGAGATCGAGCTCATCGCTGACTTTGCCGCTGTCGCCGCACTTGCACTCGACAACGCGAGAACCCGCAGCGAGCTCGAGCTGCTCGCAACGACCGACGATCTCACCGGGCTCCCGAACCGACGCCACTTTCGCAGCGAGCTCGAACGAGAAATCTCCGCAGCGCGCCGCTACCGCTCGCCGCTGTCGTTGCTCTTGCTCGACCTGGACGACTTCAAGGCGATCAACGACGGCCACGGCCACGAGGCCGGTGACGAGGCGCTCAGAGCGATCGCCCTTGCAATCCAGCAACGCTTGCGCGCGCCCGACCTCGCCGCGCGGATCGGCGGCGACGAGTTCGGTGTCCTGCTTCCGCAGACGGGGCGGGAGGCGGCGGAGGCGCTCGCCAGCGACCTCGAGCACGCGGTCCGCGAAGCCCTGACTCCGCCACTGACGACCACGGCCTCGATTGGGGTCTCAACCCTGCAAGCAGGCGGGGCAAACGATCTGCTCGCCGAAGCCGACCGCTTCCTCTACCAGGCGAAGCGCTTGCACTCCGCATCCTGATCTGATCGCACCGATCCGGCCGGAGTTCACCTGACCGGCATCTTTTCGAACTGATACGGCAGGTCGAGCTCGGGATAGCTCGCGCTCTTCAACATCGGATAGTGCGTCCCGAAGTACTGGTTGAAGAGAAAGCGGAACGAGTTCACGGTGTTGAGGCTCTGAGGGAGGCGATGCTTTGCCGCGCCCGGAAGATAGAAGGCGCTGAGGCCTTTGACGCGCATGTCCTGAACGACGGCCTCCCCGAAATCCTCAGGCAGTGCCTCGAAACCTTCGTCGGACTGGATGACGATGATCGGAGGTGTCTTGGAGCTCGCGAGGATTGCGTCCGTTGCTTCCAGAAGCTTGAGATTGACGAACTCAAGCTGTCTGACGTAGTACCTCATCCCCTGCCGCGTGCTGTGACCCGTATCGGACTGGTCGGGAAACGTGACGTCTTGACCTCGCGCTCCGAAGACATAGGGGTCGTGGGGCAGCAACGTATGGAAGACGACGAGTTTCGGGCCGGGCTCCTTGGGGGTCGCCTCGAGGTGGGCAAACGCCGAGCGGACGCTCTTTCGGAAACGCTCGTCCGTCGCAGCGTCGGTGAAGCCGTATCGCCCACCGACCAACCGGAGGACGCTGTCTCGCAGCCAGAGATATGTCAGGTTGTCGGGTGCCGCGCGCGTAGAGATGTGCGGGTTGTCGGCCGCGAACGTGATGTTGTCCGAGTCGATGTGGATGTAGCGGTAGCCGAGCGACCCGAGCACACGCGACGCACGGCTGTCCTCGATCATCTTTCGTACGAGCAGCACGTCCTGCGAGCTGCGCCCGAGAAGCTTCGGGAGGCGGCTCAGATAGTCCATGTTGAGCGTCGAAGCCATGTTGAACTCGCTCTTCGAGTAGGGGCTGCGACTCTGGCCGGCCAGTGCGAAGCCGCGCTTCTCGAGCCGGCGGATGAATCCGGAGTCGTCGTAGTTGAAGTACCGCTTCAAGACATCCGGGCGCTCGTAGTCGTCCGGGATGATGAAGTAGATATCCGGACGGCCAGCACCGTTTGCGACGGCCGGTTTCTGGACGGCACTCGGCCAGAGGCGGGGGTCGGAGATCCGCAGCGGCGGATGGTCGATTCTGTACATCACGGCCTTGTAGACCGGGATCACGAGTATTGCCAGGGCGAAAACGCTCAGCGCTCGGTTGAGATTGGTCAAGTCGCTCTTCGTGCGTAGAACTGCGAGGGCCGCGAGGACGAAGAGCGCCATCCAGAGCGGGAAGAGACTTCGGTCGCTGAGGCTCGATCGAGCCACATCGGCGGTGAAGATCCCGTAGTAGAAAAACGCGATGACGGCGAGAGACGCCAACGCGCCGGCTTTGGTGCCGCGCCTGAATGCAAGCGCGAACAGGACAAAGAGTGCCGCACCGCTTGCCGCCGCTAGCGCAAGCGCCCTCCAGAGCACCTGCACGTCGACCTCGGACTGGTTGTGCTCGAACAGCGAGAGCACCGGGTAGACCGCGAGCAGGATCGGCGAAAGCAGCGGGCTCACCGCGTTCATCAGGAAAATTGAGCGTTCTCGCAGTCGCGTGATCATCAGTGGTTGCGCCGACGACCCTCTCCGTCATAGATGAACGTAGCCTGAACACACGGGACACGCCGACACGCTCGACTCCGAGAATGAGTCACGACATCCAACCTCTCATGCGGCGGCGTTCAGGTCGCCTTCAGAGCGGTTTCGACACGATCGAAGCCCACGTCCAGAAAGAGGTGAATCGATGAAGCAATGGCACAAGCTCATTCTTGCTCTGGCCACTTTCGCCGCTTGCGTTCTTGTCGGAGGCGTCGCTCTCGCGGCGTCTTCCGGAGCAACCCGGTCGAAAGGCCCGACCGTGCAGAAGGCAACGCACTCGAAGGCGAAGTCCCCCGGTTCGCCGGGTGTCTCACAGGACCAGCAGGGTCGAGGCAGCACATCCGGCGACTCCGACAACCTGCAGCAGGGGGATCAGGGCTCTTCGGACTCCGGCCAGAGAGAGAGCGGCTCGGAGTCGGAGTCCGGCGCCGACCCCGAGCAAGGTCAGCCGGGCGAGCCGGCGCAGGGCCACGAGGACCCGCCCGGTGACGTGAACCACGAATGCACCGGGGACTGCCAGGAATAGCCCCCCGTTCAGGTGCCGTTCAGGTCACGGCCGCCATGCTTGGAGCGTGAAACGAACAGCGCTCCTCGCATCGGCGGCCGTCGGCATTGCGCTGACCCTCGCAGCGTGCGGAGGCTCGTCGAAGAGCTCGGCTCCTTCAACGACGACGGCTCCTCCGCCTCGGGTGAAGAGCACGCCGCCCCAGCCGAGCGCGGGTCAGGGCGCAGCCGCGCTCGAAGCCGAGGCGGCCTCTGCGGCCACGGGCGACATCCCCGACAACCAGGTCTTCCTCACGCTCCGGAACAACAAGGCCGGCTACTCGATCAAGTACCCGGAAGGCTGGGCTCAGAACGGCTCGGGCGACACCGTCTCGTTCCGTGACAAGAACAACGTCGTCCGGGTGGTCGTCAGGAAAGGCGCGGCACCGGCTCTCGCCGATGTGCAGCGCCGGCTCTCGGCACTCCGCGGAGCGCGGGTGTCGAGTCCCCCGACAAAGACAACGGTGAGCGGAAAGCCCGCGATCCATCTCGTCTACGAGACGCAGAGCGCCAGGAGCCCGGTCACCGGCAAGACAGTGACGCTCGGCGTCGACCGGTATTACCTCTGGAACGGGAAGAGCGTCGCGATCGTCGATCTCGGCACTCCCGTCGCGCCGGTCAAGGTCGACAACGTCGACGCCTACCGGTTGATCGTCCAGAGCTTCCGGTGGAGATAAGAAGCCTCTACCAGGAGCCGGGGGCGCGAGCGGAGATCGCCTGGGGCGCGCTCGAGTTCAACGACGTCTTCAAGATCTTCCACTCCGGGCCCGTCGAGACGGTGGCTCTGCGCGGGCTCGACCTCAAGATCCAGCCGGGGGAGCTCGTCGCGGTCTTCGGGCGCTCCGGCTCGGGCAAGAGCACGATGCTTCACCTTGCCGCCGGCCTCGAGGAGCCTTCGGCCGGCGATGTGCTCGCGTTTGGCCGTTCGCTCGTCCGTCTCCAGGAAGCCGCGCTCGCCGAGTACCGGGCGAAAAAGGTCGGGCTCATCTTCCAAAGCCACAACCTGTGGCCGGCGCTCTCGGCGCACGAGAATGTCGCGCTCTCATTGCAGCTCGCCGGCAAGTCGGATGTCAGGCGCACGGCGGACAATACGCTCGAAGCGTTCGGGCTCGGCAGTCGGCGAGCCGAGAAGGCGGGCGCACTCTCAGGGGGCGAGCAGCAACGAGTCGCGATCGCAGCCGCGGCGGCCCGGGAAGCTTCGCTCGTTCTCGCTGACGAGCCGACCGCGGAGCTAGACGAGAGCAACGAGCAGCTCGTCCTCCAGGCGCTCCGACGGCTTCGCGAGGACTTCGGGAGCACGGTCGTCGTCGTCAGCCACTCGCGACACGTGGCCGAGGCGATGGACCGAGTCGTCGAGGTTCGCGACGGACGAGTCGTGTGACAAAGGTCGCGACACGAACGGCGCTTGCAGCCTGCCGCGGAGTCAGCGTCGTCTACGGGCGCGGCACAGCGCAGGTGACTGCACTCAACAATGTCGACTTCGAGATCGAGGCGGGCGAGAGCGTCGCGCTGCGTGGGCGTTCAGGCTCCGGCAAGACGACGCTTCTGCACGTTCTGGGCGGCCTGGTGGAACCGACCTCCGGCTCGGTCGAATGGCAAGGAGAGCCGCTCTCATCGCTCGACGTCGCCGCCCGCGCAAGGGTTCGTGCGCGAGGCATCGCGTACGTCTTCCAGAGCGCGAACCTCCTTCCGTACTTCACCGCCTTCGAGAACGTGGCTTTTGCGGTGTGCGTCTCACAGAGCACGGAGGCTTCAGCGCCGATCGGCCTGCTCGAGCTCGTCGGCCTCACCGCGAAGGCCGACAACCTGCCCGCCGAGCTCTCGGGAGGCGAGGCGCAACGGGTGGCGATCGCACGCGCTCTCGCACAGCGGCCGCGGCTGCTGCTCTGCGACGAGCCGACCGGCCACCTCGACTCCGATACGGGCGATCGGGTCCTGTCCCTCATCGAGGCGCTTCAGCGCGAGTACGGCTTCACGCTCGTGATCGCGACCCACGACAGCGATGTGGCCGCACGTTTTCAGCGGCAGGTAGAGCTATGACGACCTATGCGCGGCTGGCCGCCGTCGGCCTCGTCCGTGCTCCGGGCCGGACACTGACCCGCGTCCTGGTTCTCGCCGCCGCGGTCGGGCTGCTCGGAGCCATGCTCCTCTTCATCGGCCACTCGTTGCGAACGATGACGGCGAGCGCGGTCCGCAGCGTCCCGCTCGACTGGCAGGGGCCGGTCGCCTCGCACGGTGCCGCCGTGAGGGTCGCGCGAGGCGTTGCGAGGGAGCCGGGGATCCTCCAGGCTTCGCCGACTGCGACGGCTTCATTCGCCGGCGCCGAGCACCGCGCGCCGATCGGCCGGATCCACGCCGGCGCCGGCGCGATCCTTGCCGTTCCGCCCGACTACCTCACGCACATCGAAACCTTCCGTTTCCTGCAGGGCTCGCTGAAGCCGGGCGAGATCGTGCTCGACCAGCAACTCGCGGCCACCCTGCAAGGGCACATCGGCGACCAAGTCCTGCTCTCTGTTCGGAGGGGCGCCAAGCCGCTGCCGTTCAAGGTCAGCGGCGTCGCGATCGTGACCGCGCCCGACGTCCTCTTCCAGCCGCTGAACCCGCAGCTCGGCCCGGCACCGGCACAGCCCCCGGCGAACATCGTCGTCATGCCGCTGGAGACCTTTGCGAGCCGAGTCTCACCCGACCTGCGTTCGATCGCCGCGGCTTCGCCCGGTGGCTCAACAGTTCCAGGCGCGCAGACCGGAGTCCAGTGGCAGGTCCAGGCTCAGGTCGACCCCTCGACCCTATCCGGCGGTCCCAGTCACGCGCACGCCCTCTCCACGCGCGCGAAGAACCGGATCGAGCGGTCGCTGCCGGGCCAGGTGCAGTTTGTCGACAATCTGTCGGACAACCTGAACACGGCCGCCGGAGACGCGCTCTACGCCCAGACGCTCTACATCATGCTCGCGGTCCCCGGCGCGCTGATCGCGCTCGGCCTCGCGTATCTCGCCGCCCTCGGCACGGTCGAGCGCGACCGTCGCGAGCTCGCGCTGCTGAGAGCCAGAGGCGCGTCCAGGCGCGACTTGTTCATGCTCGCCTCGATCGAAAGCGCGCTGATCGGCACCGTCGCCGGGCTCCTGGGCGCAGCGGCTGCCTTCCTCGCGGTTCGCCTGCTCGTTCAAGGTGGCGTCGGACTGACGATGGGACGAGCGCTCTTCGCCATCGGAGTCTGCGTCGCGCTTGCTTTCGCCGGCGCGGTCGCCGCACGCATCGGCGCGAGCGTCGCGGTGTTCCGCGGCACCGTCAGTGAGGGCAGGCGCAGCGCACAAAGGGAAGGGAAGCCGCTCTGGCAGCGTCTCTACCTCGATCTGCTCGCGCTCACGGTCAGCGGCCTCGTCTACTACCTGACGGCACGCACGGGATTCTCCGCGGTCGTCAATCCCGACTCGAATCCCACGCTGTCCCTCTCGGTGTACATGTTCCTGGCGCCCGCCTTCCTCTGGCTCGGCGCGACGCTTCTCCTCGTGCGCCTGCGCGGCGGCGCGCTCGCCTGGCTCGTCAGACGGACGGCCGGCGAGCGGGCCACGACCCGAAGCGGATTCCTGCTCGCGAGCGCCGGCCGTCGCGGTCCCGCAATCAACCGGGGCCTCGTCGTTGTCGGGCTCCTGCTCGCCTTCGGCGTCAATCTCGGCGTCTTCACGGCCACGTACAACCAGCAGGCGCGTGTCGACGCTCAGTTGACCCTCGGTGCCGACGTCGTCGTCACCGCACCGCCGGGCGTGACCGCACGCAAGGGCCTCGAGCGGAAGATCGCGCATCTTCCCGGAGTGGCTGGGACATCGGCGCTCGACCACTCGTACGCCTACGTCGGCCCGGACCTCCAGGACACGTACGGCGTCGACGCGTCGAAACTGACCAGCGGGACAGCTCTTCGCAACTCCTACTTCCTCGGCGGAAGCGCCGGCGAGCTGATGGGCCGGCTGCGCACGACTCCCGACGGCATCCTCGTCTCGAAGGAGACGATCACCGACTACTCGCTCCGTCCAGGTGATCTGGTCAAGCTGCGGGTACTCGACCGAAAGGCGGGCTCCTTTCGTGTCGTGCCGTTCCACGTGGTCGGCGTCGTCCAGGAGTTTCCGTCGGCGCCCAAAGACTCGTTCATGGTCACGAACCTCGCGTACCTCGAGCACGTCACGCACGATCCCGGCCCCAACGTCGTGTTCATCAAGACGAGCGGCGACCCGACCGCGGTCTCGAGGCGAGTGGCCGCCGCGACTAGGGCCGACGGCGGGATCGTCAAGAACATCCGGCAGCAGACCATGCAGACCGTCAGCTCGATCACAACAGTCGACTTGACCGGGATCAGCCGCATCGAAGAGGCATTTGCGCTTGTACTGGCCGCGGCGGCCATGGCACTCTTCGTCTCGGTCGGCTTCGCCGAGCGCAGGCACGAGCTCGCGACGATGGCAGCGATCGGAGCGTCTCTGCGCGAGGTTGCGGCTTTCCTCTGGAGCGAGGCGGCGCTGGTGCTTGCCGCGGGCCTTGCCCTCGCCGCAATGCTCGGCTGGCTGCTCAGCGAGATGCTCGTCGCGATGCTGCAGCATGTCTTCGACCCCCCGCCTGACCACCTTGCGGTGCCGTGGAGCTTCCTCGGCGGCCTTGCGGGTGCGGCGCTTGCCGGAACGACCATCGCCGCCGTGGTCGCTGCGCGAGCGGTGAGGAGCATGCCCCTCGGAGCCATACTGAGAGAAGAGTGATCGAGCCCAAGGTCCTGATCGCCGAGGACGACCATGAGCTGCGGGGAGTCCTCATCCGAGGTCTGCGCGAGGAGGGATTCCACGCCGAGGGCGTGCCCTCGGGGTCCGAGCTGCTGCGCCGCGGCACGACAAGCGTCCCGGACGTGTTCGTCGTGGACGTCGGGCTTCCAGACGCCGATGGGCGCGACGTCTGCCAGGCACTCCGCACGAGAGGAATCGAAGCGCCGGTCATGTTCCTCACCGCGCGGGACGCACTTCCGGACCGCATCGCCGGGTTCACCGCCGGCGGGGACGATTATCTGACGAAGCCGTTCGCCTTCGGCGAGCTCGTCGCCCGCCTCCATGCCCTCGTTCGCCGCGGCGGAGCAGATCTCACGGTCGAGGCCGGTGCCCTCCGGCTCGATCCGACTTCGCACCGCGCCTCGGCCGGCGGCAAGAGCGTTCCGCTCACACCGACCGAGTTCAGGCTCCTGGCGCAACTCGCTGCGCACCCGGGAGAGGCCGTCCGCCGCAAGCAACTGGTCGACGCTGCCTGGCCACACGGTGCGATCGTCCGTGAGAACACGCTGGACGTCTACGTCGCGCGCCTCCGCCGCAAGCTCCGAGCGCTACCTGGTGCCCCGGTGATCAGGACGGTGCACGGCGTCGGCTATGCGATCGAATGAGCAAACGCTTCCTCCCCCACGGAATTCGTAGCCGGCTCCTGCTTGCGGTCGTGCTCTCGGTCGGCGTCGCCCTCGTTGTCACGATCACCGCGTTCAATCTCATCCTCGGCCGGAACCTCTCGCACGAGGCTGACGCTGTCGTCAAAGCGAGGGCGCGAGCGCAGGTGGCAGCGCTGCAAGTTGAGAACGGCCGGCTTGTCGAAACCGAGGCGCCGGAGGACACATCCGCAAGCTCTCTCGTCTGGATCTATGGAGCAAGCGGCCACGCCCTGGAGGCACCGCGAGTGGGAGCGAACCTCAATCGGCAGGCGCGCCTGCTTTCGGGCAGTCGCGAACGACTACTCGACTCGCGAGACGGTGACGTCCGGCTGTTCGTCCTCCCCGTGCTCGATGGCAACCGACGCGTGGGGACAGTGATCACAGGCGTCTCGCTCGAGCCGTACAGCGAAACCAGGAGCTCGGCGCTGGTGGCCTCGCTCGGGCTGGGCGCCGCATTGCTCCTCATCGTCGTCCTCGCGGCACGCTGGGCTCTCTCCTCCGCGCTGCGGCCTGTCTCCCAGATGACCGCCGAGGCCGCAGCCTGGAGCGATCGGGACCTCGACCGGCGCTTTCGGCTGGGCGACCCGCACGACGAGCTCACCCAGCTGGCTGCGACGCTCGACGGGCTCTTGGATCGCCTGGCCGCGAGCATGCGGCGAGAGCAGCGCTTCTCGGCGGAGATCTCCCACGAGCTCCGGACGCCGCTGGCGCGAATCTCGGCAGAGGCGGACCTCGCGCTCCGCCGCGACCGCGACAGCCACGAATACCGCGCGACGCTCCAGGCGATCCGCCGAGACGCCGAGCAACTCTCGCGCGCGCTCGAGACCCTCGTCGCCGCCGCACGGCAGGAGAGCGGCCCGCCGCGGGGGACCGCTGATGCTGCTGCGGCCGCGGAAGCTGTAATCGAAGCGTGCACTGCGCAAGCGGGCGAGCGGAGCGTTGACGTCATCCTCGAGCGGCCGCAGACGCCGATACGCGTCGGCGTCGACCCGGACGTCGCGGAGCGAATCCTCCAGCCCCTGGTCGAGAACGCATGCCGCTACGGCCACGGGCGGGTGCAGATCTCGATCGACCGCAACACGGACAATGTGACCTATACGGTCAAGGACGACGGACCGGGAATCGCAGGGCGAGAGCGCGACCTCATCTTCGAGCCTGGTGTGCGTGGAAGCGCAGCGGCGGACAACGGCGATGGAGCCGGGCTCGGCCTCGCGCTGGCCCGTCGCCTTGCGCGTGCGGCAGGGGGCGATGTCGACGCGGAGCCGAGCCCTTCAGGCGGGATCGTTCGAGCGAGCCTCCCGATCGGCTAGCGACGAGGCCGCGTCGACGCTTCGGGCAAAAGGCTCGACAGCTTCCCCGTCGACGAACGCGAAAGGCCCCGTCTCCGGGGCCTTTCCAGTAGCGGGGGCAGGATTTGAACCTGCGACCTCCGGGTTATGAGACGTCTGTTGCTAGGTCAGACAACGGATCCTCCGGCCTACCGCCTCGGCTCAAGTCGCCTGAGGTTGGCTCAGATCAGCTCAGGCGGGCAAAAGTTGAGCCAAAAGTTTCGCCGTGGGCAACGGCGATCAAGGACTCAGCATGTTGCCGACGGAGAGCAGGGCGCCCACGAAACTGAGCACGATTCGCGTATCTCGCGCAAGGTACCGACGCGAGATCCACCCGCTCAGAAGTGCAAGAGCACCGAGCACGATCAGCGCCTCCTTCTCGTTCACCGTTCTCACCTCCTACGGGTTCTCCGGGGGGCCGGGGGAGAACCCAACTCGTCAGCTTCCTTCGCCGCCTCAGAGCCGGCACGAAGTAGTAGCCACCGACGACCACCTGCTGGTCGAAGTGTTCGAGCAAACGGTCCTTCCCAGGCGAGGGCTGCCCTGGTACCGGACTGAAGTCGGGGTTGTCCATCCAGGCTCGGAAGATGAATTCGAACTGTGTGGAGATCGTTCGAGCGAAACAGATGAAGACGAGCCCTCGCCGCATTCCGCCGGCGGTCCTCTCGATCAGTGGATAGCCGCGCCGGAAGATTCGCCGCGGGAGATCCTCGGGACGACGCGGGTTCACCTTCCGCACGTGTGAGTTGAGCGGCACCGTCAGATTGGACTGGTCCAGTTCGAAGGCGGGTGGCTCATCAACTCGAACAGCATCGTCGGCCAGATCGAGGCTCGCTCCGGAGACCTTGAACCGGCCGATGGTCTTCTCTTGATCGTCGTACGAGCTCGTGTCCCAGCTCTTGATCTCGTTGACGCTCGCTCGCACGACCGCGTACGTCCCCTCTCGAGTCCACTCCGGCTCGGAGGTCGGCCGGTCGCGAAGACCCGGGGGCGGAAACGTTGCTCCGCCGTAGGTTCCCTGGCTGGGTGGAGGAAGCGGTGGATACTCGGCGACCCTCGCCGGATCGACGAAGACGAGCGCGCGGTCGGCTGGGTCGGCATAGGGGCGCAGGTTCGACGTTCCGTCGAGGAAGCCAATCAAGGCCCGTGCCTCGAGCCGACGCTTCCTGTTCAGGTCCTCGGCATGGGCTGTGTAACGCGATTCGCCCGTCTGGGTCCAGAGGATCGCGAACTCCACTCCAAGCTCCTCTTCGATGCGGCGAACGACGTGTTCGTTCATGTAGGGATCCTCGGAGCGGATCTGGAGTAGGAGGTCGCCCGACTCGTGCAGCTCTGGCGCGCCCCCGATCAGGTCCCACATCGTCTGCGGCGAGGGCGGCAGGTCCTGCGGGCGCTCGGCACCGACGATGCCGAGCGCGTCGAAGCCGAGATTTGACACGCCAAGCGTCACCGACAACCGACGAAGTGGGTATTTGTCATCGAAGCCGAGTTCTCCCGTTTCGGGTGGCGGCTGGTCCTTGGGAGCCCCCGTCATCTCGTCGAGGTTACGGTCGAGGTCGCGCTGAACGAGGGCGGCCAAGGTGTCGAGCGCCTGCCAGCTCGCCGCCGGGGTTCGGTCGCCTGCGAAGTTGAGCGCCACGAGGAGGAGATGCGAGGGCGGGCGCTCGAGGATTCCTTTCTGTGGAAACGGCATCTCGTACCCTTTCAGTGTTGGCGGTCGATCGGCGGTGCCGGATCGTTGCCATAGCTGTCCTTGTCGCAGATCCGGCCTTGGCGATCGTGGATCACGACCTCCGAGCGCTGGTTCTGAGCGATCTCGCGTGCCGCGTCGATCGCCTCCTTCTGGGTGCCGTGGTGCGAGGTGTCCCGGCTGTTGCCCTCTCCACGGACGCCCCACCCATCCGGTCGTTGTTAGCCGAACCTCCCTCGACCGGATCGACGGCGAGGAAGCGGCCCAGCTTCGGGTCGTAAGGACGGGCACCCATCTCGATCAGATCCGTCGCCGTATCGAGTTTCTTGTCCCAACGTCCGGTGAAGCGCTCGAGGGCTTGGTTAGCAGGCTGCGTCTGTCCTTCCTGGCGTCGCCGCCTGCGTCCCTGGCTTTCGCGGCGGCTACGTGTTGCGCCGCGAGTCAAGCGCCGAGGTCGAGTTCCTCGTCATGACGCTGTTTGACTCGCTTGATCGGCCCGCGGGACGGATACATCCTGTCCGGACACTGGATAACCCAGATGGTCGCAGGCGGACCGCCGATTGATAGGGCTTTCTCAGGGGTGAGAGTCGGTGCGGGCGCCGACGCCCAGTTCGACGATCTCGCTGGCAAGCTCGACCAGTAGGGGATCGTGCGTGGCACATACCACGGCGGTGCCGCGTTCGCGCGTGAGGCGGGCCAGCAGCGAGCAGGTCGAGCTCGCATTCGCCTCGTCGAGACGAGCGGTCGGCTCGTCGAGCAGAAGGATGTCGACGTCAGCGGCGAGCGCGCGCGCGATCGCGACGCGCTGGCGCTCGCCGGCGGAGAGTCGCATGACCGGATGTCGCAGACTCTCCTCGATCCCAACGGCATCGAGCGCCTCCCTTGCGCCGTCAGCTGAGGCGCCGCGGAGGGCCAGGCCGAGCTCGACGTTCTCGAGCGCAGAGAGATATGGGACGAGCCCGGGCTCCTGTGTGACCAACGCGATGCGGCGGCGACGTAGGTCGGCGAGCTGCGAACGATTCAGGTCGCCGAGCTCCCGGCCGCCGACCTTGACGACACCGCTCGAGGGCCGCTCGAGGCCGGCGAGAAGATGGAGGAGCGTCGTCTTGCCGCTGCCCGAACGGCCGACGATCGCGGCAATCCGGCCCGGGACGAAGGCCGTGGTGACCTCCTCGAGCACGGTCCGCGAGCCGTAGCGTTTGCCGATGTCGATGAGCTCTGCGACGGCGGGCGCATCCGGGGCAGCCACGGGAACGGCGTCCCTGGAGGGGTCGTCGGGCGGCTCAGCGAGTCGCTCGGCGACCTCCGCCGGAGTCACCGTGCTGTCTAGGGGCGCGCCCGGCAGGCGGATCCAACCGCGCGTGGCAACGAGCGTCCGGCCGCCTCCGCCTCGCGCCTCTTCGACGATCCTCCCGTCGCGGATCCAAACCTGACGGTCGGCCACCGCGGCCGCGCCCGGATCGTGGCTGACGATCAGCGCCGAGCCGCCGCGCTCGCGCACGAGCTCGCTCAGCAGGCGGTAGACCTCCTCGGCGGTCTCTTGGTCAAGCTCCCCCGCCGGCTCGTCGGCAAGCAACAGCCGTGGCCGGTGGGCGAGCGAGGCGCAGACCGCGACGCGCTGCTGTTCGCCCCCGGAAAGCTCGGCCGGGCGGGCATCGCCGCGACCTTGAAGGCCGACACGGTCCATGAGCTCGTCCGCGGCCCGCCGACTCGAGGCGGCGTCGCGGCCGAGCAGTCGCAGCTGGAGCGTGACGGTCTGACGGCACGTCAGGTCAGGTGAGAGGGAGCGCGCGTAATGCTGGTCGAGCAGGCCGACCCGCTCGGCGCGAAAGGCGGAAAGTGCCCGGCCGCTTGCCCGACCGAGGTCGGTCCCGAGCACGGTTGCGCTCCCGGCGCTGAGCCACTCGAGCCCTCCGACAGCGCGCAGGAGCGTGGTCTTCCCCGAGCCGCTCGGGCCAAGGGCGACGACGATCTCACCTTCCTCGACTGCCAGCGTCAGGCCCTGAAGCGCGGGTGTGCCACCGGCCGATGACGGGAAGATCCGGAAGGCGTCGCGGACGTCAACGGCCCGACTCATTCGAGGCTCCAGGACGGTCGGTCCGGAGTGTCCCCCCGAAACGCGCGCCGGGTGGTCAGCTCGACGGCGACCGCGGCCGCCAGGAGAAGGCCGACGAGCCCGAGCGCATCGAGAGCCCAGGCCGCCTCGAGCCGCAACGGGGGCTCGGGCGTCGATCCTCCCGCAGAGAGCCCGACCAGCGTGACCACGAGGCGCGAAAGCAGCAGGCCGAGCGCTCCGCCGGCGACAAGGGCGGCTGCGCCGAGAACGGCCGCGCGCACGCGGAACTGGCGGCGCAGCGTCTCCGGCCCGACCCCTTGTGCCTCGAGATCGAGGAGCTCGCCCCGCTCGTCGCCCAGGTCGGCGGCGAAGGCGAGCCAGAGCGCGAGCACTGCCAGCACCAGCGCCGCGAGCGCGGCTGCGCCGAGTATCAGGCTGATCCCGCGCGCGAGAGGATCGGCTGCCAGCTCGTGCTCGAGCTCACTACGAGAGGCGACGCCGAGCGACGAGAACGGCGCCCCTCCCAGACCGCGCTCAACCTTTTGCGACTGAGCGGCAGGAACTGCGAGCCAGAGCTCGGTCGGCCTGCCCCGGCCGGACCGGGTCCCGGTGAGCGCGACCGCGAGCCTGCTCTCGTCTGCGACGACGAACCCCTCGCTTTCTTGCTCGGCGGCGGGAAACCGTCTCGCAACGCCCACGATCCGAGCCTGAACCCGCCCGACGCTGAAATCAAGGACGAGCGCACCTCCCACGCCCGCCGCGGCTGCGATTCCGGGACTGGCGATCACCCGCAGCGGTCGTCCGTCGGTCGCCTGGCGCCGGCGGACGAGCACGGTCTGGCCACTCGTGAACTCGTATGAGACGCGAACCTGCCCACGGGCTTCCCGCAGCGCGGCCCCACTCGCGAAGAAGCCTCGCCAGCTCGTCAACCTGCGACCCCGGGCTCTGAGCGGGCCGAGCACGATCGACCCTTGTGGAATCCTCCCCGCCTGCGAGCTCTCCCCTGCGCGATGTGCGAGCCCGGCAGCCTCACCGGTCGCGACCGAGATCTCGAGCCCGATAAGTTTTAAGTGACCCGCCGCCGGAGTCCGCGCAGTCAAGCGGTCGGCCCCACGCTCGGCGAGCCCGAGCAGGACGAGGCGACCGGTCTCAGTCTCGGCAGCGAGGACGAGCTGCACGGGCGTACCGCTCGCCCTGGCGCGCAGCGAGACCGCGGCGCCGGCCGGCAGCGAGACGCCACGGAGCGACACCGGCGGATCGGCCCCGACGCGGGCAGCGAGCGTCGAGAGAGGCAGCGCGGCGAAGTCGCGGCGCCAGTGGAGTCCGGCAAAGGCATCGGGCGGCAAGCCGAGCACCGTAGGGGTGAGGACGCTCGTCCCAGGCCCGGGGACATCGGCGCTCTCCCGGACGACCGGAAAGGACTGAACGCCGGGCGCAATGCGGTCAAACCTCTCAGGCGTGCCGAGATCGAGCGGGGAGCCCGTTCCGGTTCTCTCGGTGAGTCTGAGGTCCAGCGGGATCGTAAAGGCGGCCTCGTCAGCGGCGCCCTGCTCGAGCGTTGCCCGATATGCGGTCGCGAACAGCGCCAGCCCGACCGCAACGACGAGGAAGGAAGCGGTGGCCGCTGTCCTGGCAGGGGCCCGCGCGAGCGCGAGCATCGCGAGACGGAGCGCCGGAGGGCCGCCGCGAGTCAGTCGTTCGGCCGCGCGCATCAGCGGTCCGAGCAGGCGCGCTGCGGCGACGGCTGCAGCAAAGCAGACCAACCCCGGTAGGAGCAGCAGGAACGTGACGTCGTTTCCGGATTCGAGCGTCCCGGCGTCGAGAGCACCTCGCGTGAGCCCGATCACGACCACGCCGACCGCACCGATCGCGAGGACGTCGAGGATCTGCACCCTACGGCGGGCCGAGGACTCGGGCCCGCGAAGGCTGACGGCAAAGAGAAGAGCCGTGGCGGCAAGCCAGAGCAACAGCACGAAAACGACGCCAGACGCCGAGGCCGGCCCATGCTGAAGGACGCCGGCCCAAGGCGCGTCAGCCCTGAGAGCGACGATCACGACCGCAGCCAGGCCGCCGAGGGCGCCGACGATGCCGCCGCTGAGCGTCGTCGCGCCGATCTCCGTACCGACCGCGAGGAGCGACTGCGCTGCGTTCGCACCTCGCTGGACGAGCCGCCGCCGCTCGGCCGCCAGACCTCGACGAAGGCCCACGGCGGCTACGAGCGCAAACCCCAGGAGAAGTGCGCTGATCTGCCCGCCGATCAGGTTCAGCCGTTGTCCTGCGACCCGCGTGGTCGTGCGCGCGGCGAGGAGCGCGGCGTCCGGGCCGCCCAGCTTGTACTGGCCCCCTGCCTGGGCGAGCACGGTCTGCGCACGAGACTCGCGGGCCAGGACGTCGTCGATCTGCCAGACGTGGACCCCGCTAGGCGCGATCGGCGCGATCCAGCTGTAGACGCGATAGAAGCTCGCGAGGGTCGGAATCCCGTCGAACGCGTTCGCGCCGTCGGCGAGCAGCCGCGTGGGTTGGCTGCCCGAGCCGCGCGGTCCCGGCTCGAGCCACGGGCCGAACATGGAGGCGTCACGGACCTCCGCGGTGCCCACTCGCACGAGGTTGATACCGTCCTGCCGCCAGGACGAGTCGGCCCCGGCACCGACCTGGAGCACCTCGCAACGCGCGGGCACGCATTCGTCCGGGAGACGTCCCGAGCGAAGTCGAACGAGCCCGGCCAAGCGGTCGAGGCTGGCGAGTTGAACGAGCCGACTGTCGATCACGAGCTCGCGGAAAAAAGTCCCGGCGAGCGGCTCGCGAGACGTCAGCGGGGAGAGCACGCGCCTCACGTCGCGAGCGGCCGAGCCATACCTCTGGCCAGGAGGCAGGCCGAACGAGTCCACGCGAAAGCTTCGCTCGCTCGCGGGCAGCTTCGCGAGCTCGGACTGCACGGCCCGATCCTTCGCGACGAGACCGGCGCCGAGCACGGCGACGAGCATCGCGGTTGCGCCGGCTACTCCAACTGCGAGGAGGAGCGACCGGCCCGGCCGGGCCCGCAAGCGCGCGGCGGCGACGGCTGCCGGAGCAACGGCGCGCCGAGTGAAGCGCCAACGGCCAGGCCGCGTCGACGCGGCCGCTGCGGCGCGTTCGCTCACGCCCGTGCCTTTCGTCGACGGTAGGCCCTGGTCTTCGCGCGGTTACCGCAGATCGACATCGAGCACCAGCGCGCCGAGCGATTCCTCGAGTAGTCGTAGTAGCTCCATCGGCACTGACGGCATGCCTTCAGCCGCCGCCAGCTCCCGTCGAGCATCGCTGCCATCGCGACGGCGACGATGTGGCCAAGAGCGCTGTCGACGCCGGCCGCCTCCGGCTCCAACTTCACCTGTCCTGCCGGCGTCATCAGGATCGACAGCCTGGCGGCGCGGGCGGCCCGGTTGATCGCAGCGACTGCGTCGGGCGGCGTCGCGAAGCCGTTGTTCCCTCGCAGGAGAGAGCGCAGCGCCTCGCGGAGCTCGAGCGCACGAGCGAGGTCGGTGAGCTTCGATCTCGCAACCTTGACCGGAAGGTGTTCGCCGAGCCAATCGCGCAGATCCGCCGGCGACCCGAGCAGCTCGCGCCCATGCTCGTGATCAACCGTGTTCACGAACAACTGCACGAGTCGCAGCGGCTCGGGAGCAGCTTTGGGAATGTCATAACGCGGCACGACGCCATCCTCTAACCAGCAGCACAGCCACCGATTCTGCCGGGCAGACGTCTCAGACGCAACACCACCGTTTGTCTATTGCCGGTGTACATCAGAGGGGACGGCTAGGCGATCGCCTAGCCGTCCCCATGTGCTCGGTCAGCGCCCGAGATCTTCTCGGCGCACGCCCGAACGGGCCATGATGCTGCTGATCGCGTCCCAGGAAACCACGCGCGCCTTGTGCGCACGGGTCGACGCGGCCGTCCGGCTCATGATCGAGCTCGGCGCCAGCGGATTTGCGAGGAAGGGGACACTCCTCCCCGTCCCTTGCTGGACGGCCTCACCGGTGATCTGGCCGAAGTCGTTGATGTCGTTGGCGGCGCAAAGATGCCCCGAATAGTCGGGCGCGAGCTCATTGAGGTCGCTCATGACGCCGTGCTCCCAGATGAACGCCCGGCACGCGAAGCCCGCCGAGTACGACACACCCACGACTTGGCGATCCTCGTTGATGCCCAGCGCCTGGCTGAACGGATCGTCCCCGAGGGAGCCGAGATCGATGATCCGCCCCGGCTTGGTCGAGAGGAACGCGCGCGGGCGGAACGAGCCGCCGTCAGCGGCCGACCGGTTCGCGAAGCCGACGATGTCGCCCTTGCGGTTGATCGCCATCGGCGTGTTCCAGGCGACGCCGCCCAGATCGCCGATATTGATCGGTACGCCGTTCTCCCAGAGGACCGAGTGCCTCGCGCTGAACCGGCCGAACGCCCGGTCGCAGCTACCCGAGATGCCGACGACTTGGCCCTTGTCGTTGATCGCCGTCGCTGAGGTCGCCGAGTCGCCGAGCAGAGGCGGGAGCGGTTGAACGTCGTCTTCGCCAGGCCCCCAGATCACCGCCAGGAACTGAAGAACCTGCGGGGAGACACACGTCGGATCGTGCACGCTGTTCTCGGCCCAGCCGACGGTCTGCAGGTGGTTGTTGGTACCTGTCGCGAAGCTGTTGTACCCGCCGAGCGTGTCGAGCGCCCGCTTGTTCCCGTTCTGCCAGACGAAGCCCGAGCAGTTGTGCCTCGACTGCGTGAAGAAGTACCCGCAGCTCCAGATCTCATTGAGCGGGTTGAGCTCGTCGGTCTCGGCGATGCCGCTGATCACGCCGAGCTCGTTCTTCACCGGCCAGAGAACGGCGCTGTTCGTCCCCGGCCCGCCGAACGTCCCAAGGTCGGTGACCGAGCCGAAGCGCCACAGGGCTGCGTGGAGATCGCCCGTCGCGATCGTGGAGTGGCCGACAACCCAGTCCGTGTTGTTGACGCTCGTGCCGACGCCGTAGCTGCCTCCGAGCGACCCGAGCTCCTGGACCTCGTAGCCCGGCGTCGTTTGATGTGAGGCGCCCGATGCGCCGGTGACTAGCATCGCCGCGACTAGGAGCGCCACGAGAACCCCGGCGAGAACAACGCTTGCAGATGCCGGCCTCCGGCGCGTCACGGTTGGACGAGATGATCCAAACTTGTCCATTAGCTTCTCCCTCCCTGGCATAACGCCACTCGATCCGCGCAGTGTGTGCCTGGGCGGGCGTGGGCATTCGCCAGATCCGGACGAGTCAGTCCTGACCGGCCCTCGTCCGCCCGCGGCCTCTCAAACCTCTGGTCGTCCGGATCTGGCTAGACGCCACGCCGCACCCCGTGCAGGCTAGGGACCGCAGTAGAGCGATCGGCAAAGGAGGCTCGGCATGGACGACGCACAAGCGCTAACGCGCCTGAACAATCAGTTCATCGAGGCGTTCAAGCTCGCGTCATGGGAAGTGCTCGAGCCGGTCCTGTCGCCGTCCTTCCGTTACCTCGACGGGGCAACCGGGGAGCTCTGGCCTCAAGAACGGTACGTCGCGAGCCTTCGTTCCAGTCCGTCGCCGACACTGTCATTCGATCAGGTTTCTATCCATGTTGACGGCGACACGGCGGTCGTCTCGGCTCGTACGAACCGCACGCCAGGCCAGTTCAGCCGCTACGTCGATACCTATGAACGACGCGCAGATGGATGGAAATGCGTCCACGCTTGCGTCTGGCCGCTTTAGCGCAGACGTAAGCGACCTCTCGTCGGAATGCGCGCCCCGATGCGCGCGTCCTGCGGGCGATCATTCCCCAGCTCGCCCTCTTCATTGAGAAGTGACGGCCCTGACTGACGAAGGAGGGAAATCATGTACGCAGCCCTCGTGACATTGACGATCGACCCGGACCAGGCACCTGCCGCAGCTAACGCGCTCGTCGACGAAATCCTGCCCAAGGTCCGCTCTGCCTCTGGCTTCGTCGCCGGCTACTGGCTCGAGCCCGCCCACGGCGAGGGGTTCTCGATGATCCTGTTCGAGACGGAGGAGCACACCATGCAACTCCGCCCGTGAGCAGCTGGGACGCCCCCCGGCGTCACGATCAACAGTGTCGAGTTTCGGCGAGTAGCGGCCACCGCCTAAGGTGCAGCCGAAGTCCGGCCGCCCCGCGTAAACGACGTCTGCACGCGCGTAGGTCCTCGTTCGTCGCGAAGCTGTCCGACCAAGCGCGATCGGGCATGTCCGGATCCGGCCGGTACGGCAGCCTGTCGGCAGCTATATCTGCGGCATGGATTCGTTCGGTGCCGTCCTGACGACCGGAATCTACTGTCGGCCGGGGTGCGGCGCGCGCCCTCGCTCCGAGAACGTGACGGCGTTCCAGCTTGCAGCAGCGGCGGAGGCGGCGGGCTTTCGAGCCTGCTATCAGTGTCGTCCGTATCGATGGCCGCAGTCGGTCTCTTGGACCGGGCCGGAGCTCGTCTGTCGCGCCGTGCGCTTGATCCTCGGTGGTGCGCTCGACCGGGCCAACGAGGAGCAACTCGGAGCGCGCCTCGGTATCTCGGCACGGCATCTGCGTCGCTTGTTCACCTCGCATCTCGGTGTGACGCCTGACGGGCTGGCACGGTCGGCACGTGCTCACTTCGCCCGGCGCCTGCTCGATGACACCGACGTGTCGATGATCGAGATCGCGTTGGCGACCGGATTCGGGAGCGTCCGCCAGTTCAATCGCGCCTGCCAGGAGATCTTTCGGGCCTCGCCACGCGAGCTCCGCGCCAAGCGGCGCAAGGCCGATCGCCTGGTCGTCGACGGCGGTCTCCCGCTGAGGCTCGGCTTCCGCGGCGCACTCGACTGGGCGTCGGTGGTTGGCTACTTCGCGGCGCGGGCAATCCCGGGCGTCGAGCACGTTTCGGGGCACACCTACCGCCGGACGATCATCATCGACGGCGATCCTGGCGTGCTCGAGCTGTCCCCGGGTGGCGATGATTACATCCTGCTGATCGCGCACCTCCCGCACTGGGAGCAGTTGATCCACGTGGTCGGCCGGGCTCGTCGGATCGCGAACCTCGACCTCGATCTCGACGAGCCGACCGGTCATCTCGCCGGCGATCCGACGATGCGCCAGCTCCTTCGAGCCCGCCCCGGTCTCCGCACCCCAGGAACTTGGGACCCGTTCGAGACAGGCGTGCGGGCGATCATTGGCCAACAGGTGACGGTCGCCGCCGCGAACACGATCGCCGGCCGGCTCGTCGAACGGCTCGGAACACCAGTCCCCGGCCTCCAGCAGGTCGGCCTCACACACACGTTTCCCGAGGCGCGGACGCTGGCGACCGCGGATTTCGCGGGGCTGGGCTTGATACGCGCGCGGCAGGAGGCGATCCGTTCCTTCGCACGCGCCGTTGCTGACGACGAGCTTCGGCTCGATGGCAGCGTCAGCCTCCACGAGCTAATCGACTCGATCACTCTGATCGACGGGCTCGGAGCGTGGACGGCCCACTACCTCGCGCTCCGGCTGGGTGAACCCGACGCCTTCCCGATCACCGACGTAGGGCTGAGGCGTGCGCTCACGCGCTTCGCGCCGGGATCAGGAGCGGCGCTTCCGACGCTCGTCGAACGGTGGCGGCCTTGGCGAGCGCTAGCGGCGACACACCTGTGGATGGCCGATGGCGCGCATCGGCCGACCGCCGTCCGGATGCGCGCGGCATGAGCACGGGTGGTGCGCAGCCAACCACCGCCGAGCAAGGTGTGCTCGATCTCCGCACGTACAGGCTCGTGCCGGATGGCCGTGACGAGTTCGATCGCCTCTTGCGGGAGGGAGCGCTGCCGATGCTCCGCCGCGCCGGCATTCAGGTCGTGGGTTACGGCCCTTCGCTCGTTGACGAGCACCACTACTTCCTCGCACGTTCCTTCTCGTCGAGAGCGCAGCGTGAACAGCAGCTCGGCGTGTTCTACGGCAGCGACGAATGGCGCGAGAACTTCGACGCCCCGGTGATGGGCCTGATCGAGAGCCACCATGTTGTGGTCGTTCCGCTGACGGCACGCACCGAGCAGACGCTTACCGCTGCGCTGCTCTCGGAGCCGCCTCGCGCCCACCCTCCGTCGAATTGAAGTACGGCTTACGTGGTCGAGACGTATGGTGTTTGCGACGACTCCGCGCGGGAATTGGTCTACTCCGACCTGTTTCAGTGGCGTCGTCGAGCCGTTCTCAGAGAACCGCTACCGACGCCGACGAGAACGGGACGTATCAGAAGGATCACCTCATTGATCAGGCCGCGCTGGATCCAGGTCCGCACCAGCGTCCCGCTACCGGTGATGTGGAAGTCCAGGGACGACGCGTCGCAACGTGATTCGCGCCATCTGCGGTCTGACCACGTTCACGAGATGCCGCCGAGGGCGCTGGGAAGCCGCGCCTGAAAGTCGAACACGCCCACCCACCTTGGGCGAAGGTCGATCCCTGGCCATCAGCGTGCCAGGCTGATCGATCTCGCCGAGATACGCGCGAGCTGCTTCGTCGCCCAGGTAGCGTCGTGACGGATGCCCTCCACCTCGCTGATGGGTCACTCGCCCGCGCTCGCCATGCCGGGAATCTTCATCCCCGAGGCGCGCTACCCCTTGGGCAGACGCAACTCCGCGCGCAACCGCCCCGCCACTTTTTTTGAAGCAGGCTCCCCACCCACCCCCTCTCGCCTTCTCCCCCGGTCCGCGAAATGGGACTGGCTTTTTCGTGAGTTTCGAGGCACTGTCATGACCGATGTCACGCCGAGGACGACCCCGAGCCGCGACGCACGAGCAGGTCGAGCAGGTTCGCTCGCTGGCCGCCGAGGCAGTGAGCGAGCGGAAGATCGCGGAGATCGTCTTCGGCGATGCCCGCTACCGAGGCCGGGTTGAGCGCCTTCTCCGCACTCGAAGCTCATCGCCCGCGGACGAGCTTCCTGGTGGCGACAACGGCAGCGGGGCGGAGGAGCAAGAACTGCCTTCGACCCGCGAGTTGCTCAACCGCCATCGACGACGACTCGCAAACGCAGGCGAGCTGCCCTCGCTGAAGGAGATCGAGCTGCTGCTCAAGCTCGAGCGGCAGCTCGAGGCAAAGGAGACACTCGAGCGCCTACGCGCGCTCATGCGCGAGGTCAGCTAACGACTAGCTGAAGGCCTTTATGAACCGATTGGCGAGCCGACCGCGGCGCGGAACGGCCGCGCCGTAAAGCAGCGGTTCCGCACGACGGCTATGACCCCGCGACCGCGGCGATCCCGTTTTAGTGGCGAACCCGAGAACCTCCAGCACCGGGCCATCCGCAAGCCCCTTTCCCGACGCGAGAACTGGCCGAACGGCTAGGCGACGATCCCGCGGGCTCAGCCAGAATGAGCAGAGAGGGGGATGAGGGCGGTGGCCATCTGCGGCATCTGCGGTGCCAAGTACGACGAGCGGGCCTTCCAGGTCGTGGTGCCCGGGCTTCGCGCTTCCTTCGACAAGGTCGACTGCGCCGAGCGCGCGCTGAAAGAGCATCGCCGCCAGGAGGCAAGACGGCCTGAGCTTGAGGAGGCACTCGTCAATGAGATCACGCGGCTACGCGAGCAGCTTCGCGAGCAGCTTCGCGTCTAGCGAAACGCCGATCCCTCAGCTTGAAGCGCGGGGTTTGACCAGTAGGTCCTTCGTCGGCTTCCGCTCAGGCGGGGCTCGAAAGGAAACGCAGGTCAGTTCAGCGAGGAATGGCTCTTCAAGAAGCCCGAACTTCTCGACACGCCAGAGTCCGCCTTCGGCAAGGTTGACGATGTCGCCCTTCACATACGCGTGCTCTCCAGCGCCAAAGTCGGCCGCGCGGTCGGGCTCGCCCTGCGTCTTTAGTCGAAGCATGTAACGAGCCGTGATCGCGCCCCCCTGCTCGACAATGGTGCTGGCCCCGCAAGTCTGAACTCTGTTTGCCTTGGCTCCTCGCCTCGCGCGCGCTATGGGGGGCGCGTCGGTGGCCTACGGGCTTCCGGCCGGGGTTCTGGCAGCAGGGCCAGTCGAAACCACTCTACTCCCCTGGCGATCGACCAGGTCGAGCCTTACCGGCGGCCGACCACCAAGTTGACCCTGGCGCCGCGCGCGCGCCTCGCCCCGGCCCGCGGGCTCTGCGCAATCACGCGGCCGACTCGCCTCGAGCGAGCGCGGCGGATGCGCCCCACAGAGCAGTGCGCCCTGCGGATCCTCGTCCGCGCCCGAGCGAGTGTCAGCCCGATCACCCTCGGGACCCTGCAGCGCACGGACGGCGGTGGGGGTGGCGGTGGCGGAGGCGGCGGCGGCGGCGGAGGCGGGGGCGGCGGCGGAGGCGGAGG
>Ga0193695_1000011_pt1 | contig 102131 bp, 100 predicted proteins | sample L3s2metaG_FD_160568 | JGI IMG/M metagenome (GOLD analysis project Ga0193695, IMG submission 160568) | Soil microbial communities from a riparian zone of the East river system, Colorado, United States - L3s2 | ecosystem: Environmental > Terrestrial > Soil > Riparian zone | place: USA: East... | reverse complement strand
CCCCGCCGCCACCCCCGCCGCCGCCACCGCCTCCGCCGCCGCCTCCACCGCCGCCACCGCCTCCGACGCCAAGACGATGCGTGGTGCCACGGGTCATCGGGCTACGCCTCTCTCGAGCGCGAACCCGCATTCGTCGAGCAGGCTGTTTGCTCGGTCGGGTTCGCCGAGCCCGCTCGAGCCGCGTGGGAATCGTGCTCTCACAGAGCCCGCGCGCAGGCGCGCAACGCCCGGCCCATACACGGGTCAAGCTGGTCGTCGGCCGCAGGTAAGAACTAGAGCCCGAGCTGCTGGCCGACCAGGTAGTAGTAGATCCCCTGGCGCTTCATCAGCTCCTCGTGTGAGCCCTGCTCGACGAGCCGGCCGCGCTCGAGGACGACGATCAGGTCGGCGTCGCGGATCGTCGAGAGCCGGTGGGCGATCACGAACGACGTCCGTCCCTGGAAGACCTCGTCCATGTTCGCCTGCACGGCGCGCTCCGACTCGCTGTCGAGCGCGCTCGTCGCCTCGTCGAAGACGAGCACCGGCGGCCGCCCGTAGACCGCGCGCGAGATCGCGATCCGCTGCCGCTGGCCGCCGGAGAGCAGGAGGCCGGTCTCGCCGATGCGGGTCTCGTAGCCGAGCGGCAGGCGCTCGATGAAGTCGTGCGCGTTCGCGACCTTCGCCGCCCAGAGGATGCGCCGCATGTCCAGCTGCTCGTCACCGAAGGCGATGTTGCGAGCGATCGTGTCGTCGAAGAGGTGGTTCTCCTGGAGGACGTAGCCGATGTGCTTGCGCAGGTGCCGGTAGTCGAGCGTGCGCATGTCGACGCCGTCGAAGTAGATCGTGCCCTCGGTCGGCTCGAGCAGGCCGGCCAGGCACCGAACGAGCGTCGTCTTGCCGCCGCCGCTGCGCCCGACGATCGCAACCATCGTGCCGGGCTCGACGTCGAGCGTCACACCTTCAAGAATCGGCGGCGAGATCGGCGTGTACCGGAACCCGAGGTTCTCGATCCGGATCCGCCCTTCCAGGCTCGGGACAGGCGTCAGCTTGTCCCGGTCGGCGCCCTGCTCCGGCTCCTCGGTGACGATGTCGTTCAGACGGTTGAGCAGGACGCTGCTGTACTGGAACTCGTCCCAGGTCCCGAGCAGCGTGAGAATCGGCCCGTTCGCGAGCAGGACGAGCGCGTTGAACGCGGCTAGCTGGCCCAGGGACATGGCTCCGCTGAGCACACGCAGCGAGCCGACGAAGAGGAAGAGCATCAGCGTCCCGATCGAGACGAGCTGAGTCGCAGCCTCGTACGACATGATCGTGAAGTCCGCCCGGAAGACCCGGCGCGAGAGCGCCTGAAACTGCTCGAGCATGCGCGAGCGGAACGCGTGCTCGCCGGCGGCCGCCTTCACGGTCTCGATGCCCTTGATCGCGTCGATCTGGTGCGCGCTGTACTTGCCGAAGGCCTCCTCGAGGCTGTCGAACATCGGGCGCAGCCGGCGCCGGGAAAAGTGCATCAGGTACAGGTAGACCGGCGCCGTCGCGAGGAAGACGAGCGCGAGCACCCAGTCGAAGATGAACATCAGGGTGAGCGACGCGATCAGCGTCGCGAGCGCCGTCAGCGCCTGGACGCCTTGCTGGACGACGAACGTCCGCACCTGGCGCATGCCCTGGAGCCGGCGCTGGATGTCGCCCGTGCGCCTCGACTGGAAGTAGCTCATCGGGAGCTCGAGTAGCTTCCCGGTCAGGAAGTCGAGCGAGCGGCCGTCGATCACGACCGCGGCGCGGCTCAGGATGTAGCGCTGGATCAGCGTCGCGCCCGTGACCGCGACCAGGACCGCTCCCATGCCGCCGAGCAGGAGGTAGAGCAGGCCGAAGTCGCGCTTGGTCGGAGGCAGGACGTCGTCGAAGATCACCTTCGTGAAGACCGGCAACACCATCTCCAGCGCGGCGGCGACCAGGGCCAGGACGCCGGCCCAGACGAGCGTGCGCTTGAAGGGCCGGAAGAACTCCCAGATCCAGCCCACGTTCTCGTCCCCGACGGGCGCCTGCTCGAGGCCCTCTCCATAGGCGAGCAGCGCCGAGTAGCCCGACCACTTCTCCACGAACTCGGCGCGGTCCGTCTTGACGAGGCCGCGAGCGGGATCCGCAAGCCGGACATGCTTGTCCTCGACTCGGTAGAGGACGACCCAGTGGTTGCCGTCGAAGTGGCAGACGGCCGGCAGCGGCAGCTCGTCGAGCCGGGTCTTCGACGCTTTCACGGAGCGCACACGGAGACCGACCTGCTCGGCGCCGCTCGCGATCCCGGCGAGGCTCGTCCCGTCGATCGAGGTGTGCACGAGCCGGCGGATGTGCGCGAGGCTCACCGACCGCCCGAAGTGCCGGGTGACCATCGCCAGGCACGCGGCGCCGCAGTCCATCTCGTCCACCTGCCACACGTGCGGGAAGCGCTTGATGCGCTTCGCCCGCTCGCCCTCCTCAGCCGCCCATTCCTCGACAGCCTCGTCGGCCGCGGCCGGCGCATCGACCTGATCGAGACCGACCGGCTCGGCGACCGCGGCCTCGGCCGGGACGAGCTCCTCCGCGAAATCGAGCGGGACGCGGGCAACGAACTTGAACTCGTAGCGTTCGACCTCGCGGTTGACGACGGCGCGGAACCCGGCGTCGGACTCGAGCAGCCGCCGGAAGTCCGGCTCCTGAAGGACGAGCAGCTTCGCCGGAGTGACCGCCTCGATGCTGACCGCGCGCGGGGCGCCGAGGAGCAGCGAGCGCTCGCCGAAGAAGTCGCCGCGCCGGATGTACGCGACGTCCCCGCGCGAGCCCTCCTCGGTCTGCCAGACCGCGCGCAGCCGCCCCTCCTCGACGAAGAACATCGAGCTCGCGGTCTCCCCCTGGCGGACGACGATCTCGCCCCTGTCGACCGCCAACGGGTCGACGGCGTCGATGAGGGCGTCGAGCGTTTCCGGGTCGATGTCGGAGAACGCGGACGAGATGCGGAAGAGGTCGCGTAGGTGGACGCGCTCGATGTAGCGCTCGAAGTGCTCCCTGATCTCGGGATTGACCTGAACGACCGCCCGGAAGATCGCCTTGTCGAGCCTGAGCGCCTCGACCTCGCCGCTTGCGCGAACGGTCGCGGTCCGGTCGCCGTCCTCGAGCAGTGCGATCTCGCCAAAGGCGTCTCCGGGCCCGAGGCTCGCGAGGGAAACCTCCTCTCCCCGATCCCCGCGCCTGAGCGCCCGGGCCGAGCCGGAGACGATCACGTAGAAGGCATCCGCGTCGGCGCCCTCGGCCACGATCACGTCGCCGAACCCGTACGAGACCGGGACGAACGCCTCGACCACGAGACGGCGCGAGTCGTCCGGGAGCAGCTTCAGGACCGGGAGGCCGTCGAGAACCGCCGCGGCGTCCTCGGGCAGCGGCTCAGAGATACTCATGCCACTGCACCCGGTTTCTCACCTCGCGTTCGAGCGCCCTGCGCGGAACCTCCTCTCGCAACCGTTCTTGTATCACCGGGTCGGTGAGAGTCGGCGCCACCTTCCCGTTCACGCGGAGCAGTGCAAATCCGTTGTCAACCCGAAGGGGCCCGACGAGCTCGCCGGTGGGGGCGCTGAGGAGAGACTCCGAAAGGCCCGGCTCGACGTCCTCGAGGAACGCCTCGTGCTCTTCCACGGGCACGCCGGCGCGGCCCGCGACGTCCGCGGGGCTGAGCCTGTCCTCCCGGACCAGGAGAGCGGCCTCGCTCGCCATTCCGGCCTCGGGGAACTCGAGCGCCGTGTAGCTCAGTCGCACCCAGTCGGCGTTGCGAAGCTCGAGCGCCTTCGCCGCCGCCTCGGGAGTGAGCGCATCAGCCATGAAGGCCGCGTGCTCGGCTTCCATGCGGGCAAGAGCGGGCTCGACGGGACCTGGGTGAATGCCCCCAGCCTCGGCCGCGGCGACCCGCCCGGCGAGGGCGCGCGCCAGCTCGGCGAGCACGCCGGAGCAGACAGCGTCGGCCCAGACATCCCTCTCGTCGACCGGCGAGCCGGGCTCGCCGGTCGCTCGCTCGCGGGCGATCTGGCGCCGGAGATAGCCGGACCAGTCCCTCGCGTCGAGCCCCCAGCGCTCGAGCCAGGCGTCCATCTCCTCGGCGGCGATCAGCTTCTGCGCGTAGCGGAACGCCTGCTTCGCCTCATCGAGCTCGGCCCGACCGATCTTCGCGTTAAGGCCGGCAAGTGCCGCGAGGCCCTGGGCCGTCCGCCGTTCCAGCTCGGCCCACCGGCTCCAGTACCGGGCAGCCGCAACGACGTCGGCCCAGCGATAGTCCCGATCGCCCGCAGCGAAGACGGCGCGATCGAGCACCTCGCGTGGCAGAGCCATGCTGTGAGGGTAGACCGCCGGAGCGGTGCCCGGCGGTCACCCGCACTCGGCTACTTCCAGTAAGTGTCCTTGCTCCCCAGGCCGCCCGCGACGTCCTTGCTCTCGTCCTCGGGCACGTCGAGATCCTTCATCGTCTCTTCGGGCTCTTCCGGAGTCTCCTCGGACTGCTGTTCGTGCTCTTGCTCGCTCATTACCATTTCTCCTTGAGCTGGCCGCCTTTGACGTCCTCGCTCTCCTCTTCGGGCACGTCGAGGTCCTTCATCGTCTCTTCGGGCTCCTCCGAGGTTTCCTCGGACTGCTGCTCGTGCTCCTGCTCGCCCATCAGGACTCCTCTCGTCGGGTGACCCGATTCTAGGGAGCTTTGCCCGCTGAAACCAGACCGAGAGCGAAGAGGCGCCGCATGGCGGCAACGCTTTCCTGGTCCTCGCCGACGAGCTCGCCCAGCGGGCGCGAGCCATCGAGTGAAGCGAGTCGCTCCGCAAGCGCGGCCGGCACCGGCGCGGCGAACCCGACGCCGTTCTCGAGGTGGATCTTCGCCTGCTTTTCGCCCAGACCGGGGCCTCCGGCCCGCCAGCTCGCCTGTAGTCCCGGCACCAAGTCCAGCCGTGCGGCGAGCAGCGCGCCGTCGGCGGCGAGCTCATCGCGGCGGTCCCGGGCCTCGAAGAGCCGAACGACGTGGTCGCCTGCACGGCCGGCCGGTTCTCCGGGAACTTCGATCGCCCGTACCCAGTTAGAGCCTCCGGACCGTCGCCGCAACACGACCATCCCCTCGGTGATCACACCGATCCCCTCACGCCGGTAGTAGTCGAGCCAACGGTCGACCGCCGAGAGAAACGGCTCGCGCCCCTGCGCAAGCAGCATGCGGTTCCACTGAGCCGCGTACGCGACGGGGTCGATCGTCACGTACTTGAGCAGCAGCGCATCGCAGCCCGACCCGGCGAGCCACGCTTCCACGGGAGCCCGCCAGTCCTCGTCGCGACGGTGGGCCCAGTTGCCCATCACGTGCGCGAATCCGCCTTCCTCGAGGTGGGCGGGCACCTCCCTGAGCAGCTGCTGCGTGACCGCATCGGCGGCGAGATCACCGTCCCGGTAGAGGAACTTGTTGTCGGGCGAAACGACATACGGCGGGTTGGCCACGATCAGGTCGAAGCGCTCGTCGGCGACGGGCTCGAACCAGCTGCCCTCGCGGAGGTCGACTTTCGTGACCCTGTTCAGCGCCGCGTTGAAGCGCGCGAAGGCGAGACCCCGCTCGTTGACGTCGACGGCCACGACCCACTCGGAGTGGCGGGCCGCCATCAGCGCCTGGACGCCGGAGCCGGTCCCGAGATCGAGCGCGGTTCGAACAGGTTTGCGGATCGTCAGACGCTCCACGCGCTGAGCAGACGGGCTCGGGCCGGTGACGAAGTCCGGCGGATCCGGGCGGGTCATGACGTCCGAGGCGACCAGCAAGCCTTCGTAGGACGAGACCCGAGCCAGCGGCCGCACGACCTTCTCGTCGGCCTCCGCGAGGCCCATCTCGACGAGAGCATCGGTCTCGACCGGCTCCAGCGCGCTCGCGGCATCGCCGGCGGCAACCGACTCGCCGAGCTGGAAGAGCTTCACCAGCGTCGCCGGCCGCGAGTGCTCATCGGCGAGGCGGCGCGCGTGGAGGTCGACGTCGAGCCGAGGGTTCACCCGCAGCGGCGGGCTCATCGCATCCTTCATTGCGTCGGCCTGCCCGAGCAGCAGCTTCCGCAGGTCGTCGAGGACGCCGGCGTCCTGAGGAATCGTGGGCTGTGACAACGTCAGCCCTGAAGGTCGGTGTGCACCCGTTCTCCCTTGAACAACTTCTGACCGGGGTCCCACGGAAAGAAGATGACGACGCCGAACTCGACGTGCTCTCCGGTTGCCTTGTAGTCGAGCCAGTCGGCCTCGTGGGTCCCGGTGACGTCAGCCTCCTCGCAGACGCCCTGCGGCCCGATCACGATGTCGGTCAGCTGGAAGTCGATGTCGGGGAACGCGCCGAGCAGGCCGCCGTAGAAGCGCGTTGCCCCTTCGTGTCCGTGCCACACGTGCTCGGTGCCGACGATCTCGTAGACGCAGTCGTCGGTGAGGGTCGACAGGAGGCCCGCGATGTCCCGCTTGTCCTCGGCGATCGAGTGCCGCTTCCAGAGCTCGCGGATCGCGTCGTACTCGGCGGGATCGACGGGGAGTCGCAGGAGGTCGCGAACGTCGCTCATGGGTGGATAGGCTCCCTTCCGTGGCTACGCAGGTCGCAGAAGACACGCTCTCCGCCTCCTGGCTCGCCGTCCGGCTCGGCATGGAGCCGTTGCGGCTGGAGGCGATGCGCCGAGCCGGCGAGCTGATCGCCTACCGGCCCGACGGAGCGCGCGAGCACTATTACCCGCTCTGGCAGTTCGACGAGGACTGGCGGCCGCTCCCGATCGTCCCGAGGCTCGTGCGGGAGGCGAGGGAGCGCGGCCTCGGCGAAAACCGCCTCTACGAGATCCTGGCCGGCCGCTCCGGCCTCTCCTCCGGTGGAGGCCGCCTCGCGCGTTCCCTGCGCGAAGGCCGGGACGAGCACGTGCTCGAAGCCGTGCGGCTCGCCACAACCTCGTAGGAGGTCGCGGGCCACGGGTCCGGACCTACCCTAGTCGCCCCAGTCGAAGTCTCGCGAACGGCCCCAGAGGGTGTCCTCATCCTGGGGCTGCTCGGGCTGCGGGGCAAGGTTCGCCAGCTGCTCGGCGGGGATGGACTCGTCGCCGTCCATCGTCTCCTCGATCCGCGCCTGCTCTTCGGTCTTGAAGAGCGGGTGATTCTCGAATGGGTCCTCGGTCTCGTACTTCTCGATTGGCATGTCGGACTCGAGCTCCGAGTTGCGGCGCTTGAGCTCGAGATGCTCCTGTATGACGTTGGCGAAGACGGAAGGCGTCTCTACCGGCATTCGGCCCTCCTGGGTCGGTAGGTCGCTTAACGGGTGGTCGCGGATTGTAACGTAGTCCCGCTCAAGCGCCCAGGCGAGCGGCCTGTACGTCGGGCTGGTCCGGGCCTTTCGCCGTGGCAATCCGGTCTTTGCCGGCCCGTTTTGCCCTGTAGAGAGCGGCATCCGCGGCGGCCAGGAGCTCGCTCGTGCCCCCTCGGCCGGCGAAACCGACGACGCCGAAGCTGGCGGTCGAGACGATGTGCTCGCCGCTCGGGGCAAGGACGACGCGCCCCGCAAACTCGCGGCGGATTCGCTCGGCGACCCGTGCGCCTCCGTCCTCGTCCGTGCCCGGCAGGACGACGACGAACTCCTCGCCGCCCCAGCGGCTCGGGAGGTCGATCTCGCGCACGCTCGCCCTCAGGGCATCCGCGAACTCGCGCAGCACCTTGTCGCCGGTGGGGTGTCCGTGTGCGTCGTTCACGGCCTTGAAGTCATCCAGGTCGGCGACGATGACCGCCAGCGGTTGGCCGAGGCGCTTCGCGCGGGCGAGTTCCCGCTTCAACGCGTCCTCGCACGGGCGACGGTTTGCAAGGCTGGTCAGACCGTCGACGAGCGCCTGGCGCTGCACGGCTCGGTGCAGGCGGGCATTCCCGACCGCGATCGCGGCGTGACCCGCCAGCCAGTTCGCCGTTTCCGCCTGCTCCTGCGTGAACTCGTGGCCCGAGAGGACGAGCGTCCCGAACGTCTCCTCTCCTGCGGTCACCGGCAACTCGAGTTTCGTCGCACCGGCGTCCGGATCGCCCTTGCGCACGGTCTCGCCTTGCTCGCCGACGAACACGGCTCCAAGCGCGCCCGTCGACTCGACGGCCGTCTCGACGAACACTCGGAGCAGCTCGCCCGAGTCGTGCGTGGCCGAGAGCGCCTCGCCAAAGCGCATGGTGGCGTCACGGAGGCGACGGCGCTCCTCGTCGAGCTCACGCCGCCGCTCCTGAAGCTCGTCGGCCATCTCGTTGAAGGCAGCGCCGAGCCGGGCGAATTCGTCCCCGCCCTTGATCTTCACTCGACGGTCGAGCCGGCCGTGCGCGATGTCGTTCGCGGCGCCGGCGAAGCGGCTGAGCCTGCGCACGATCGATCGCCCCTCGAAGTACGCGATCAGGATCAGCAGGATGAGCGTGATCAGCATCGTCAGCGCCACCCGCTTCTGGATCGAAGCCGTGGCGCTATCGATCGCGCTCTGAGGCGTAAGGATCAGGATCCGGGTCCCTTGCGGGGCGCGCAGCGACTCGGACTGAACGGCTCGGTAGCGCGTGCCGCCGAGCTCGACCGACTCGCTGCGGCCGGGTTGAAGCAGGGCCGTTGCGCCCAGGGGCCCGGCTCCGGCGGCGATGCGCCCTCGTTCGACGAAGGTAATTCGCTGGTCGGGATCGAGCCCGGCCCGCCGCTCGAGACTGCGCGCAAGCTTCGTGTCGATCGGCAGGGCCGCAATCACCTCGGCGAGACCGCCTCGTGGACCGCGAACGGAGACGACGCGTGTCGCAGCGCCGGTGGGCGTCTGGCCGACGGTCAGTCGACCTGCATCGACACGAACGTTCGGCACCCCTCTGACGATCCGTGAGAGCGCCTTACGGTCCTGCGCGAGCAAGGCTCGTTGCAGGTCCCGCCTGCTCGCGATCGTGACGGCGGCGCGCTGTGTGCGGCCGAGGTCGTCCTCATAGCCCACGACGGCGGCGCGCAGGCCTGACTGGAGCATGGCGTCGACCCGGCGCGTCTCGCTCTTTCCGGCGAGCGTGTGAAAACCCTGGAAAGCAGCCACAAACGGGAGCAGCGCGGCCAGCGCGAAGTACGCTGTGAGCCTGACCTTGAAGCTTCCCATCATCATCCCCCTAAAGTGACGGCGCTTGCGGCCGATACGTCCTATGCACATTGTCGGCACAAAAGGGGCGAAACGTGAGGCCGACCTTCATACAGCTTGTCATTGGATTCGTGCTCGCGGCAGCCGTTTCGGCGTCGCTTGTCCTTCCGGGCAGAGTCTTGATCGCCAGGGAGCCCCCGATTCAGCTGATCGCTCTTCCTCGGCCGACCGCACCCGTTGTCGTCGAGGCGGCTCCGCTTCCTCGACCGCGACTGCGCCCGGCTCCGCAGCCTCCTCCGCCTCCTCCGGCTGAGCCGCGGACGCCCGCTCCGTCGCCGGTCGCTCCGTCGTCCGCAGTTTCACGACCGCGGCCCCGGCCGCAGAGCCGTGTACGCCCCGTCCGCCCTTCCCAGCCGAGCCCCACAGACGATCAGTCGCTGTCCACGCTCGGCGTGAGCTCGTCTGCGCCCGAGCAGGCCGACAAGGACACGAAGCCGAAGAACGAGAAGGGCCAGAAGACGAGCCCGGCAGGGACGAAGAAGCCGAAGACGGAAAAGCGCCCGAAGGCGAAGGCGAGCCCCCGCCCGGCAAAGACGAAGCAGCCGAAGGGGCCGAAGGCGCGTCCCCACCCCGGAGCGCCGAAGAAGCCGAAGCGGCCGAAGGCCGGGCGCAAGGAACAGACAGACGGCCGTGGCCGCTCGAGCCGAGCCGAAGGCCACGCCCACGGCCATCACAAGCCGCACTGACGACTAGGATGCGGGCGTGGCTCGCTTCCGCCGGGTGTTTACGCGCAAGATGGGCCCCGTCGGGGCCGTCTTGACGATAATCGACATCTGGCGCCGCATCCCCCCGAAGCACCGCCGGCGCATCGTCTCCCAGACGAGAAAGCACGGCCCGCGGATCGTCAAGGCCGCCGTGAAGCACCAGCAGCGCCGCCGCCGCCGGTAGGTCCCGGGCCACGGGCCCGGGACTCGCGCAAAGTGCTTCCCACTTTGCGCGACCAAAAGCACGGCTGCCGTGGAACGACAGCTCGACAGGCACCCCGTTTGCGCGATCGTTGACGTGCGCTGTTGAGCGACGCGCACGTTCGCGAGGTACTTCGCTACGCCCTCGCGCTAGGAGGACGCGGGTTCCAAGACGTCGCGCACGATTTGCTCTTGCACGCGCGCATGCGAGGTTGGATAGCCCTCGCTCGGGCTCGCGCGCCACGGGCGGCCCACGTAGTGCAGCGGGCGGCCGGCGACGATCTCCTCCAGCCGGTGCCGGATCGGGCGCCACGCGCCCATGTTCTGCGGCTCCTCCTGGGCCCAGACGACTTCGGCGAGCCTGGGATAGGAGGCGACGAGGCGCGCGGCCTGCTCGGTCGGGAACGGGTAGAGCTGCTCGATCCGCGCGACCGCGATCGTCGGCGCCTGGGCCCGCAGCTCGTGGCCGACGATGTCGTAGTAGATCTTGCCCGAGGTCAGCACGAGCTTCGTCACGCGCTCGCGGTCGGCGCTCGGGTCGTCGAGAACCGGCTCGAAGCGGCCCTGAGCGAGCTCGGCCAGGGTCGACCCCGCTTCCTTGAGCCGCAGTAGCCCCTTCGGCGTCATCACGACGAGCGGCCGGGCATTCGGGTCGAGCGCCTGCCGGCGCAGCAGGTGGAAGAACTGCGCCGATGTGGTCGCGTTGACGATCCGGATGTTCTCCTGCGCGGCCAGCTGGAGGAAGCGCTCGAGCCGGGCGCTCGAGTGCTCCGGCCCGTTGCCCTCGTACCCGTGCGGCAGCAGCAGCGTCAGCCGGGACGTCTGGCGCCACTTCGCGAGCCCCGAGACGAGGAACTGGTCGACGATGATCTGCGCACCGTTGATGAAGTCGCCGAACTGCGCCTCCCAGATGACGAGCGCCTCCGGGGCCGTCACCGAGTAGCCGTACTCGAAACCGAGGGCGGCGTACTCGGAGAGCGGTGAGTTGTACGCCTCGAAGGATGCGGCCGCCTCCGACAGGTGCTTGATCGGAGCGTGCTGGGCGCCGGTGTGCGCGTCGTGGAGGACGAGGTGGCGATGGGAGAACGTTCCCCGCTCGGTGTCCTGGCCGGTGAGGCGGATCGGGATGCCCTCCACGAGCAGGCTCGCGAAGGCGAGCGACTCGGCCTGGCCCCAGTCGATGGCGCCCGTGTCGAGCGCGTCGATCCGCCGGTCGAGCATTCGCACGAGCTTCGGGTTGACGGTGAACCCCTCCGGGACGTGGACGAGCTCGGCGGCGAGCTCGCGCAGCCGTTCCGCCGGCACTCCCGTCTCGACGGTCGCCTCGGCGGCGATCGGCGTGTCCTCGCCGTGCGCGGCCTGCGGGAGCGACGAGAGGGACGTCTTGAGCGTCTCGTGCGCGGCGCGCATCCGGTCCTGCATCTCTTCGACCAGCCGCTCGGCTTCTTCCGCCGGGACCTCGCCCGACCCGGCCAGCTGCTGCGCGTAGAGGGTGCGGACGCTCGGATGGCCCGCGATCCGCTCGGTGAGCAATGGCTGCGTGAACGCTGGCTCGTCACCCTCGTTGTGACCGTGGCGCCGGTAGCCGACGAGGTCGACGACGACGTCGCTGCCGAAGCGTTGCCGGAACGCGTTCGCAAGCCGGATCGCGGAGATCGCTGCCTCGGGATCGTCGGCATTGACGTGGATGATCGGATTGTCGAAGCCCTTCGCCAGGTCGCTCGAGTACCGCGTCGAGCGCCCGTCGGCGGGGTCGGTCGTGAAGCCGACCTGATTGTTCGCGATCACGTGGAGGGTGCCACCGGTCGTGTAGCCGATCAGGCGTTGCAGGTTCAGCGTCTCGGCGACGACGCCCTGTGCCGGGAACGCCGCGTCGCCGTGGATGAGGATGGGCTGCGCCACTGCCGGGTCGTGCTCGCCGACGCGCGAGGAGCGGTCGGTCTGCTCTGCCCTCGTGATCCCCTCGACGACCGGGTCGACTGCCTCCAGATGGCTCGGGTTGGCCGCGAGCAGGACCGTGGCCTGCCCCGCGTGGGTGGTACGGCGCCCAACGGCGCCGAGGTGGTACTTGACGTCGCCGCTTGCCCCCTCCGCCGTCACGGCGACGGCCTCGATCGTCCGCTCGCCCTCGAACTCGCGCAGGATCTCCTCGTAGGGGCGGTCGATGATGTGGGCGAGGACGTTCAGGCGGCCTCGATGCGCCATGCCGATCACGATCTCGTGCGCGCCTGCCTCCGCTCCGAGCTCGACGGCCTCGTCGAGCATCGGCACGAGCACGTCGAGGCCTTCGATCGAGAACTGCTTCTGTCCGAGGAAGGCACGCCGCAGGTAGTGCTCGAAGACCTCGACCTGGGTCAACTGCTCGAGCAGCCGCCGGCGTTCCTCGGTCGAAAGCGGCTGCCGGTAGCGGCCGGTCTCGATCGCCTGCCGGAGCCAGACACGCTCCTGGTGGTCGGAGATGTGCTCGATCTCGTAGGCGATCGTCCCGCAGTAGGTCTCCTCGAGCTTGGGCAGGACGTCCGCGAGCGTCTCTCCTTCGAACCCAACCCGGAGCACGAAGGCCGGAACCTGGGCCTGGAGCTCGGGCGTCAGTCTCGGGACGAGCCGCTCGGGCTCGAGCGCCGGGTCGCCCACGGGCTCGGAGCCGAGGGGATCCAGGTGCGCGGCCAGATGCCCGTGCATCCGGTAGGCCTTGACGAGGGCCATCGCAGCCGCGACGGCGCCGAGCAGCGTCTGGTCGGTCTCCGCGGCAGGCGAAGCCCGCTCGGCGAGGGCAGGCTCGGCGGCCGGAGCCTCCTGCGGAACTGGGGCTGGAGCCTCGGCTGTAGGCGCGGATGGAGCGTCACCGGACGGCGCGGCTGGAGCCTCGGCCGGAGGCGCGGGCGGTGCTTCCGCTGCGGGCGGAGCGCCGTTCTCCTCGCGCAGCGTCGCCAGCAGCCGGGCGAGGCCGGGCAGAGACTCCGCCAGCCCGGTGTCACCGCTCTCGAAGAGCGCGCGCCATTCCTCGGGCACTGCCTCGGGGTTCTCGAGGTACTGCTCGAGCAGGCCCTGGGCGTAGCCCACGTTGAGTCCGTCGACATCGCGCACGCTCATCACGTTCGTTCTACCACTCGAACCCCCTGCGGGGGCGCTCGTATTAGTAGATGGGGCGACTGAGGACTACTGCGATCATCATCCCGGCGAGCCAACCCAGCGTTGCGAAGGCGACGGCGGCCCCCGCGAGCTTCGAATGACGGTCGCCGGCCAGAGCGGCCGCGATCAGGGCGACGAGGATCGCGAACGGGCCGAGCCGGACCGGCCGGTAGACCAGCGCGATCGCGCTCGCCGTCATCGAGATCGCAGCCAGGAAGCCGGCTGCGATCTCGGCCGGAGTCTGGCGATCGTCCTCGAAGGGTGCGCTGCTCATCGCGCATTCCTCAGGCCGACACGCTGGGTGATGCGCGCCTCGCGGCGGACGGGGCCGCCGTGCGATCCGGGGCGCGGCCGCCGGCGCCGAGGAGGCGTGTGTGGGCCGGACGTGAGCGGAGCCTTCACCCGGGCGCCCTCGAGCGGCCTGGGTTCCGGCTCCGCCTTGATCGCCCAGTAGCAGACTCCGGCCAGATAGAGGATTGGCAGCTTCAGGATGAGCATCATGAACAGAAGCTCGACCACGCCGGAAGTGTAAGCGAGCCGGCTCGCGGCGTCTTCACTGCCAGTAGAGCCTCCTGACGCCGGTGTAGTCGGGGTTACCGCGGTAGGTTCGGGCCCACGTCCCCGTGCCGCAGGCTTCGCACTTCGCTTCGATGATCCGGTCCTGGTTATAGGCCGTGTTGGCCCAATAGATCATCCCGATGTGGTTCGTCGAGGCAAAGGCGTCCATGTAGACCGTGCTCGCCTTCGCCACGGTGATGTTCGGTGCGCCGGCGCCGGATTTGAAAGCGGCCGCCGAATACGGGCCGTGCACGTTCTGCAGCCAGTAGTGGTAACGGAACCCCGCGTCGCTCGTCTCGGAGCGCTCGAGCCAGGACTTGAACGTGAAACCGGAGCAATCCGGGCCTTCACCGCGCGTGTTCGGGTCCCTCGGTGGATCGCCCGGGGAGTCGTCGACGTTGTTGTTGTTCCAGCAGCCGCCTCCCCACTGGTAGCCCTCGGATGCCGCGACGTAGGCATAGAGACGAGCGTCCGAACGCCTGACCCGGGCGACGTTTTCCCACTGGTTGTTGCAGCCCCATGTGAAGTTCGTGTGGTAGGCGCCGGCCGGCGTCCCGAAGGCCAGCAGGACAAGGGTCAGCCCTCCGACGAGCCCGGGGACAAACCTCAGAAGCTTCGTACGCGATGTCATCTCGTCCCTCCGATCTCGAACGCGGCGATCTCGACCCCGGACGGGTCGGATCGCAGTTGATAGAGCGTGCTGCCGTGGAGGCGGAACCGGCTGAGCGACGCAGTCTCGGCCCACTCCGCGCGGTCGACGGCAAAGCTGCCGGCCAGACCGTCGGGCGCGAGCCGCAAGACGCGGAACACCGCCTGGTTCTCGTCCCAGACCCGGACGACGACGAGGAGGCCGTCACCGTACGGCTCCGCCAGCTGCACCTCGCCCAGGCTCGTCGAGCTGCGCACGAGCCAGCTCCCGACCACGTCGCCGCCTCGCACGAGGGCGAACCTGGCCTCCGCCGGCGACGCGCTGACGACGACCGCCTGGCCGCCGTCGACAGTCCGCGCCGCCTGTGCCCCTGAAAGCTGCTGCTCGGGCGCGAGCGGCGGCCGGCCGCGCCCTGTCGGCAGCCACATCTCCGACGGGTACGCGTGCACGAGCGGCCCGTCAGAGCCGACTCGGATCATGTCGCCGGTTGCCTCCCCCAGCGGGGTGCCCGCGATCAGATCGCCGGCCGGGCTGAACGAGCGAACGACCGGTTGCGAGGCTCCGGCGTCGAGGACGTAGATCGTCCCGTCGCCGCCGACCGCAAGGTCACCTTCTCCGCCGGCGAAATCGATGGGCAGCTGCATCGAGGTGCCGTCCGGCCGCAATCTCGACAGCCGGTGGTTCACCTGGTCGAGCACGACGATGGAGCCGTCGGGAGCGACGTCGAATGCGGACGGCCCGATCCGTGACTGCTCCTGGCCGCTGTCGAGGCCGAGCGCCTGGGTGCCCTTGCCCCAGGTGAGCTCCGAGACGACCGACGAGGGAGGGGTCGTCTCTCCGAAGCTCTCCGCTCCCAGATCGACCGTCGTCCAACTCCGAAGCGGCCAGACGTGCTGCGGGGCTGCGGCCGCCGCCTCTGGCAGCGTCGCGGTCTCGCCATGGCCGTTTTCGATCTCTGCGTAGTAGTCGAATCCGCCGTCGCCGACGGAGACCTCTGCGGACAGAAGCCCGTCGGGCTCGCGCTCCAGTGGCTGCTCGACGAAGCCGTTCGCCCCTGATGCGCGAACGAAGACGGAGCCTTTCGGCGAGCACGTCCCACCGGGCTCGTCCTTTGCCCCGCCGCAGACCACGTCGTAACGGAGCTCGATCGGCTCACTTGCGCGCGCGAGCAGAGGCGGCGTATGGAGAATCTCCCCGAACGAGTTGCTTTCCGCGCCCGCAGGCACGGGGCTGCTCGCCCCGACCACGTTGACGGTGAGGAGCGTCGCCCCCACCAGGCCCCCCAGGACGAAGCCCGCGAGAGGCCATCGCCATTTCTTCTTCATTCCTGCCTCCTCCTTGTTGTCTTCACAGGCAACATAGCGGGCAGGAAGTCACGCGTTCGTGACGCGTCTGTGTCGAAACCGCGCTAGCGGGGGCCCTTGACCTTCAGTCGCAAGACGTCGGGCCGGTGGTAGTGCCCGGCCGGGTCGAACCGCTGCCGCTCGGCGAGCAGCACGGCCGGGTCGAGCTCGGCATAGAGCACGCCCTCCTCGTCGTACAGCGGCCCGGCCAGGTAGGAGCCGTCCGGGGCGAGGATTGCGCTTCCCCCGCGGCCGATGATGTCGAGCCCCTCGAGCTCGTCGTGCAGCGGAAAGTTTTCCGGATAGGACGAGGCGCGCTGGAAGTGCGCGGGCGCGACGACGAACGCGCGCGACTCGCGGGCGATATGGATGAGCGTCGACTGCCAGGCCTCGGAGTCGTCTGCCGTCGAGGCGATATAGATCTCGACCCCGGACTCGTAGAGCGCAAAGCGCGCGAGCGGCATGTAGTTCTCCCAGCAGATGAGCCCGCCGATCCGGCCCAGCTCGGTCGGAATCGCCCGCAGCCCGCCGCCGTCGCCCTGTCCCCAGACGAGCCGCTCGTGGTTCGTCGGCACGAGCTTCCGGTGACGAAGCGCAAGCCCGCCGTCGGGCCCGTGGTAGAGGAGCGTGTTGTAGAGCGTGCCGGGCCGTTCCGGGTCGATCTCGGTCACCCCCGTCACGATCCAGACGCCGTGCTCCCGGGCCGCCTCGCCGATCCGGTCCGCAGCCTCGCCGGGGACGGCCACTGCCTGCGCGGCCAGCTGCGCGAAAGCTTCCTTTGCCCGTCCGTCTCCCCAGCCGGCGAGCGCCTTCGCCCAGGTCGACGACGGGTACACCGGGATGAAGGCCTCCGGGAAGACGAGGAGCGAGGCTCCTTCGCCCGCGGCCTCGGCGGCGAGCGCGACGAGCTTGTCGACCGTCGCCTCGCGGTCGAGAATGACCGGCTCAGCCTGCACACAGGCGACTTTCACGGGCGCATCCACGCCCTGATCTTAAGCCTCTACCGGATGCGCATCGTCAGCGAGCCGGCGGCAAAGCCCGCCTTCGTCGCGCTGAAGAGCAGCCGCCCGCGCTTCCGGGGGCGAACCCGAATGGTGACCCTACCGAGCCGGCTCGTGCGCCCCGACTTCGGGGCCATCCCGGCGCCGGAGACGCGCACTTTGGCGCCGGCAACGGCCTTCCCCAGCGGATCCGACACCGTGACCCGTACTCGGGTCCAGCGGCGGCGAGGAGCAGTTCGATTGACGGCCACGCGCAGTTGCTGAGCGATGTTGATCCGCTGCGCCTGCGTCCAGTCGCCGACGTTGAAGGACTTGTCGCGGGCAGCCACGCGCCAATAGAACGAGCCGCCGTTGACGTAGTAGGGATGCACGAGCAGCGGCGCGTAGCTCGTGTTGTCCGTCGAGATGTCCTCGATCGTCGTGGAGAAATCGGGCCGATCCGAGATCTGGACGTCGAAGTCCTTGGCTCCGAGCTTCCAGTTCCAGGAAAGGAGCACGTGACTGCCTGAGACGCTAGTCGCCGACCCGCTCGGTTCGCTGAGCGTGCGCGTGAAGGGCACGTACGCCGACCATGGGCCCGTGACGAAGCCGGCGGTCTTCGGGAATTCGGCGCGAACCCGCCAGCGCCAGATGCCCGGGCCGAAGAGGTAGACGAAGGCGGTGGCAGGCATCCGCATGTTGGCCCACTCCTGGTGTTGGCCGTCGGGCCCGTCCATCGAGAACGTATAGCCGGAAGCTCCTGTCACGTTCGACCACGTCCAGGCCGGGGTGAAGTCACCACTCGTCGCGTTGCCAGCGGACGGCGTCGGCGTCGGGAGCCGGCGCTGGAACGTGCGCACGGGCGACCAGTTGAGCCCGATCAGGTTCTCGTCATCGGCGCGCACACGCCAGTACAGGGTCGTGTCCGCCGGATGGGTTGTGAAGGGCGTGTACGAAGTGGCGGCGGTCGTCACATCCTCGATCGGCGCGGCGAAGGTCGGCTCCTGGGCTACCTGGAAGCGGTAGCGCCGCGCGCCGTCGACCTGCGTCCAGCGAAAGACCGGCTGGACTGTCAGTAGCGCGCCGTTGGCAGGAGAGATCGCTGCCGGTGGAATCGACTGCTTCTGGAAGTTCGACGCGGCCGCCATCAACGGGTCGCCCGTGGCGCCGCTGCCGTTGAAGTTGACGGCCGGCAGGACCGCCCAGTAGAAGAGCGTCGTCTCGTCGGAGTAGGTCGTCGGCCGTTGCGAGTTGCGCGGCGAGTACGCCGGGACCTGCGTGAAGGCGTAGTCGACGATGTTGCTGAAGTTCGCGTCCTTCGAGACGATTACGAAATAGCTCTGGTGCCCGGAGAGAGGCCGCCACGTGATGAGCGGCGTCAGGCGAGTGAGCGTTCCGTGGGCCGGCAGGACGTAGTCGTCAGCGCCCAGGTAACCGGCGTTGCATGAGGGGGTGCAGGCCCCGCCGGCGGGATAGCCCGCCCACTGGAAGGCTGCGCCGGTTCCGTCGTCGAGGTAGGTGAAGTCGCCGTAGACCTCCTGCAGCGACGTGTCGCGCTCGCCGCGCGCCCGCACTCGAGCGCAGTACTGCTTGTTGAGCTGGAGAGCGACGGTGTCGTTGGCGACGGGCGTTGCGTCGGGGTACGGCTTGATGTTGTTCCAGCCCGACCCGAGCGGCGTCCACGACGGGACCGAGGTCGTCACGCGCCACGCGTCGATGGCGCCCCACTGGCAGATGGCGGCGGTGTACGGGGCAACCTCGACGAGGTAGCTCGACGCGCCCGGCACGGTGTCCCACTTGAGGATCGGGACGGTCGTCTGGTAGCCCGCGGTGCCGAGGTCGACATCGGTGCCCGGATCCGCGAGATTGTCGCGCATGTGAAGGTTCTTGATGCTCGGCGCCGTCACCGGCGGCACCTTGTCGAAGGTCTTGATGAAGTTCGGCCCGAGGTTCCAGACGCCGGCGTTGCCGGCCGCGTCGACTGCGCGCACCCGCCAGTAGTAGGTGTTGTCGCGGAACACGACGGTGGGCGCGAGCGACGTGGAGATCGTCAGCTGCGTGCAGCAGACCTTCGAGCCGGGAGCGAAGTCGCTCGACGAGTTGACCTCGACCTCGTACTTCGTCGCGCCCGGTACGGCCGGCCACGAGAACTGCGGGTCGAAGAACTCGGTGGCGGCAACGAGATCCGTCACCACGGGGGCTGTCACGGACGGCCAGGAGTAGTTGAAGGACGAGACCGGCGATGCTGTGCCGCGGTTTCCCTCAGAGTCGACGGGAACGACGTTCCAGTAGTACGTTCCCGAGGGCAGCAGCGTGAAGCTCGGCACATAGTTCGTCGCCCAGGTCTCGACCGGGTCTCCGTTGTTCTGGACGATGTTCGCGAGGCCGGGGTCGCTCGCGAGCGAGAACATGTAGCTGGCGGCATAGGGGACCGGCGACCAGCCGAGGGAGATCGGTGAGGTGGGGAACGTGAACGGGGAGCCTGTGGGCGGCACCTGCGAGGCCGGCACGGCCCGCCACGACTTGATCAGCGAGCGCGGGTTCGACCACGGCGAGGCGGCGCCGCTCTTGGTCGTCGCCCGTACTCGCCACCAGTACCTGCCGTTCGGAAGCGTCTTCTTGAGCGTCGCGCGTGTGTTGCGCGTGGCGAAGCTGCCCTCGCCGCGGCCCAGCACCGGCGAGTTGAAGTTCTGGTCGGCGGCGACCTGGAACTCGTAGCTGTCGGCGCCGGGGACGGGGCTCCAGGCAAACGCAGGCAGGGTCTGGACCGTCGCGGCCGAGCCCGGATCGAGCAGGACCGGCGCGGTCAGGGCGGCGCGCGCGGGTGTGGCGACGGCGAGCGCGGCTGCGACGAGCGCGGCGAGGACGAGGAGGATTTTTCGTTGGTCGGCGGCCATGTGCTGGGAGTGAGTCAGGCCGCTGACTCGCCTGAACCATCGTCAGTGGCGCCGGGCTGCCAATCCCTCGCGTGAGGGGGATTCTCGGTGGGGGCGTGTGGAGGACCGAGCTTCGGCTCTGCTTCGGGCTTCTCGCGGTTGAGCCTTTTCCTCAGTTCGTCGAGGAAACGGGCCGTCTCCATGCGGAGATCGTCCGAGACGAACTGCCCCGGAGGCGTCGACTCGGGCTTCGGATGCTTCTGGTCGTCGGCCATGCGCCTCAATGAGAGAGACACCGCGGGCCGGCGGGGCTTGCGCCGGACGTCTTGGATTTTCCCGCTCTTTGCGAGCTACCAGACGGTGAGGGCGACTCCCCGAGCAGCGCTCGCCGGCTTGACCGAGGCGAGGCGATGCAGCTTGAGGTTGAACTCAGTGACCTGCCCCGTCAGCAACGAGGTCGTGACGACCAGGCCGCCGATGGACGAGAGGTTGAAGGAGCCGTGCGGGGTCTCCGCGGAGGCAATGATTCGTCCGGTGCGCGGGTCGACCTTGACGAGACGATTGCTGTAGCCGCTCGTGATGAACGCGGCGCCGCACTTGACGGCGCCGCATACGGAAAATGCGACATGCTGCGGGCCCGCCCCCACTCGAATCCGAAAGACCGAGACCCCGGTTCGAGCACTCAAGACGTAAACCGAGTCGCCGACATCCGACGTGACCCAGACCCGGCCCTGCGGGCCGAAGGTCAGGTCATGGGCGATGAAGCCGGGGGAAAAGCGGCGCAAGAGACGAGGCCGGCTCGGGTCTGAGAGGCCGACGATCGCGATCTCGCGCGCGTGCTCGCCGAGTGCGATCCAGAGCCTGTGACCGTTCGGGCCGACGGCCAGGTGGTGGGCGCCTGAGCCGACGTAGATGCGGTCAACGATTCGCCTCTGCTCGAGGTCGATCACGGTCAAGACACCGCGCGCGTCGTCGGTCACGTATGCCCACGTCCCCGAAGGGTGGATCGCTGCCAGATGCGGGGATCCGAAACCGCGGAAGACTTTGACGATTTTCAGCGTCCGCGCGTCCACAAGCGTGACCGCGCCGGCTCGAGGGCTCACGACCACGGCCATTCTCGTCGGCCCCACAGCGACGTTCTGCGGGTCGGCGGGGAGTCGGACGCGTCTCCGGACCTTCCCCGATGGCAACACGACGGCGAAGAGCATGTTCTGCTGCTCAGCGGTGACGAGCGCGACCGGCGTCCCGCCCGTCGTGCCCCCCGATGCGGAAGAGACGAGCAGGAGGCTCGCGGTCAGGATCGCCCACCTCATGCCCCTTCTACGAAGCGAAGCCTGCACGAGGTCCGGGAAGATCAGCCTGTGACCCGAGTCGGCCTCCTTTTTCCCGGTGAGATGGGCGTTCTCGTCGGCGCCGCGGTGCAGGGCGACGTGCTGTGGGCGAGCGAGGGGCGAAGCGAGGCGACGAGGGAGCGCGCGGAGAAAGCGGGGTTCCAGGACGTCGGCTCCGTGGCCGAGCTCGTCGCCCAGAGCGAGATCGTCCTCAGCATCTGCCCGCCCGCGCTCGCCGAGGACGTCGTCGCCGAGGTCTTCGGCGCCGGGTTCGACGGGCTCTTCGTCGAGGCGAACGCGATCGCGCCCGCGCGCGTGGAGCGGATCGCGCAGTCGGGCCGCTGCGTCGACGGCTCGATCATCGCCCGCACGGGGGTCAACCTCTACCTCTCGGGCGCAGCCGACGACGTGGCCGAGGTGGCCGCGCTCTTTCCGAACGGGGACGTGACCGCGATCCCGCTCGAGGGCGGAATCGGCGCGGCCTCCGCCCTGAAGATGGCTTTCGGCGGCTGGAACAAGATCGGCGTCGCGCTCGCCGCGCAGGCGTACGCGATCGCGCGCGCCTACGGCGTCGACGACGCGCTCGCGGCTGAAGGCGTCGAGAGCCAGGGGATCGTCCGCGGTTCCAGGCGGGCCTGGCGCTGGGCGCCGGAGATGGAGGAGGTGGCCGACACCGCCGCGTCGCTCGGGCTCCCCGACGGCATGGGCCGCGCGGCCGCAGAGCTCTTCCGGCGCTGGGAGGCACATCGCGACCAGCCGGCCGAGCTCGAGCGGCTGCTCGAGGACCTCACCTAGGAGGTACGGCGCGAGATCGTCCGCACGTCGCGGACGAGGAGGACGGCGAGCGTGGCGGTCAGGCTGATCGCGGCGGCGCCCAGGATCGTCGGTCTTGTGCCGAAGACCTCGGAGGCGGGACCGGCGACAGCGAGGCCGAGCGGGATCAGGACGAACGAGCCCAACGCGTCGTACGAAGAGACCCGCGAGAGCTTCTTCGTCGGGATCTCCTGCTGCATCGCCGTGTCCCAGAGGATCCCGAACGTCTCCTGGCCGATGCCTGCGACCGTTGCCAGGGCGATCAGTCCGACTAGCGGCAGCGGGCCGGCCAACCCCAGCGTGAAGGGGATCGTGATCAGGACGCCGAGCGTGGCCACGAGCAAGATCCGGCGCGGCCGCAGGCGAAGGAGGAGCAGCCCGCCTGCCACGAGGCCGAGCGACTGAGCGGTCAGAATCAGACCCCAGGCCGCGGCGCCGCCAAGATGATCCTTGGCGATCGCCGGCCCCAGAACGCCTGAGACGCCGAGCTCGACCGCGTTGACGAACCCGAATTGAAGGACGATCGACCACAGCCAGGGGCGGGAGCTGAACTCACGCCACCCTTCGACCAGCTCTGCAAGGAAGTTCGATGCTTCCATCCGGAGCGCGGACGGGAGCCGAATCAGCGCGGTGAAGAGGGCCGCGAGGAAGAAGGTGGCTGCGTCGACGGCGATCCCGATGCCGGGGCTCGTCGCGGCAACGACGAGGCCGCCGAGGGCGGCGCCGGCGATGTAGCTCCCGTTCGTCCCGAGGCGGAGGATCGCATTCGCGCTCTGAAGCAGCGGTTTCGGAACTGTCTGCGGGATGATGCCCGTGGCAGCCGGGAAGAAGAACGCCGAGCTCATGCCGTTCACCGCTGCGAGGGCCATCAGGTGCCAGATTTGGGCGTGGCCGGAGAGCAGGAGAAACGCGATGGCGCCCTGGCTGGCGCCGCTGACGAGGTTCGAGGTCACCATCACGAGGTGCCGCGGCAGCCGGTCGGCCCAGATGCCGCCGACGAGGAGGAAGATCACCTGCGGGATCGACCGCGCGGCCAGCACGTAGCCGAGGTCTGCTTTCGAGCCGGTCAGTTCGAGGACAGCGAACGCGAGCGCAACGTTCGCGAACGCATTGCCGATGAACGACGTCGTCCGGCCGAGGAAGAGGAGCCGGAACGGCCGCAGGCCCAGCGGGCCGGCGCGGAGGTCTGAGAAGAGCCGGCGGATCATCGGGGATCATCTCCGATGCGGCCTTAGAAGATGGAGCCAGGCGGGCTCGAACCGCCGACCTCTTGCGTGCCACGCAAGCGCTCTTCCAGCTGAGCTATGGCCCCGTGCTGCCCCAGTTTAGCCGCGAAGTCGAAGTCGTCCGCCCAATTTATGCGACGGCGCTGGTTGTTCCGAGTAGGTGCAATCCTCAGCTGAATCGTCGGTCGTTGCGCTACCAACTCGATCGGGATCAGGAAGCACCGGTCGAGGTCCATGCAGTAAGCGCCGATCACGTCCACTTCTTCGGCGGAGTAGGTGGTCTTCTTCCAACCGGTGCGTGTGCCGCGGAATGTGTAGCAGCGCACGACGAGAACTTGATCGAGACGGGCGGCCCATTTGCACTGCACACGGAGTAGTCGCGACACCACGTCCAGAATCAGGTCGTACCTGCCGCCCTCACCCAGGGGCCGGTAAACGTCAACCCCGAGCTTCATCGCGGCCAGGGCGATGGCCGCTTCGGCGATGGCTCCCTTCTGATCCGTTGTCATACCAGACAACGTACCGATCGCATCGGCTGGGCCATGGCTGTTTTGAACGCCCCTTCTGCGGCTACAATCCAGCCGTCACAGAAAGGTCACACAAGCCTCTGAACTCACTGGAACAAGCCCGCCGGATTGCCGGCCTCGCCGATTCGAAGCTGGCGGAGGAAATCGTGATCCTCGACATGCGGCCGGTGTGTGCTTACACCGACTTCTTCGTCATCTGCTCGGGCGGGAACGCCCGGCAGACGAAGTCGATCGTCGACGAGGTGCGCTACGTCCTCAAGCAGGACGACGAGCCGGTTCTCCCCCACTCCGTCGACGGCGAGCGCGAAGGCGACTGGATCGTCGCCGACTACCTCGACGTCGTCCTGCACGTCTTCACGCCCGAGACCCGCAAGTACTACGGGCTCGAGGAGCTCTGGGACGACGTGCCGTCGATCGAGCACGCGACCGCGGGCTAAGCAGGCATTACCACTCGGACTCAGCGTCGGTTGACTCGGCCTGTCGCACAGCCGCTCGGAAAAGCGCTGCCTGGATCCAGTATCGATCGTCCGAGCACGCGTAGCCGATGCCTCCTTGCTCACCAAAGTCGGTCTCGAAAACGAGTCCGATCACACCGACCTTGAACCTGTCCGGATCTCGTTCTTCGAGGCCTTCAAGGTACTCGCGGGCCAACGCAGTCGCGCGCTCTAGCGCTTCCTGGGTCTCTGGTCTCATAGAGAAGACGCTACACCTGCCGTGCCAATACTCCACCGGGGCGTGGTATACTTGACGTATGACGAATCAGGTACCACTACGTATGACAGATTCGGACCTGGCCATGTTGGACGACCTGATCGAGCAAGGCCGTTTCGGAAACCGCAGTGAGGCGCTTCGCGCCGGACTGGAGCGGCTGTTCGAGGACGAGCGCGAGCGCACCCTGGAGGCGGCTTACCGAAGAGGCTATGGCGAGCATCCCCAGGAGGAATGGATCGGCCAGGTGGGACTCGCCGGCTTGGCGCAGTTCGACCGAGCCGAGGGCGGCAAGCCGCTCTGAACCGGGGAGCGATCTACGACGTCGAGTTGCCGGGCGGACGGCGGCCTGTCGTGGTCGTCACGCGCGATGCGGCGATTCCCTTTCTCGCAAACGTCACAGTCGCCGGGGTGACTGGCACGATCCGCGATCTGCCCACCGAGGTTCCGCTCGGACGGGATCAAGGTCTCGCGCGCGAATGCGTCGTGAACTGCGACAACCTCTTCACGATCCCGAAGAGCACGCTCGGCGTGCGCCGCGGTGAGCTCGACCCGGAAGCGTTGCTTCGCCTCCGCAATGCCCTTCGCATCGCGCTCGAACTCGACTGATTACCGGTAGAGGCCTAACCGCCTAGCTCTCGAACGCCGGTTTCTTCGGCCGCAGCGCGAGTGCGAGCACCATGCCGAAAATGCCGAGGAACAGCCCGACCATGCTCCAGGCGACCGGGTTACGGCCCTTGCGACCCGCGATCTGTCCGGTCCCGATCGTGAAGAAGCCCGCGAAGATGAGTGCAAGTACGACCGGGAACATGACACGCCTATCGGCGCGTTCGCGCACGAGCAGCATCCCTCGTGGCAGGGCCTTTACCGGTAGAGCCCGAGCTCCTCGATCAGCTTCGCCACTCCCGGCGGGACGAGTTCGTCGATCGGCTCGCCGGCTGCGATCCGCTCACGCACCTCGCTCGCCGAGACGTCCGGTGACGCCAGCTCGAACGGAACGACCCGGTCGCCGTAGCGCGACAGATCGGGCAGCGGATAGCGGGCGCGCGTGCCGACCGCGAGCTTGACTCCCTTCAGCACCTCCTCCGGCTCTTTCCACCGGCCGAACTCGGCGGCCTGGTCGGCACCCACGATGAAGAGCGTGTCCGCGCCGAAGCTGCCGTCCCGGACCGCGTCGACCGTGAACGGGTGGGGATCGAGCCGGACGTCCATGCCGGGAAAAGCGGCCCCTGCGAGCCGCAGCCGCGTAGCCGGGTCGGCGACGACGCCGCGGTGCCCCGGGTGCTCGGCCACGAGGACGACGAGCTCGTCGATCGGCAACTGCTCGAGCGCCGCCTTCGCGAGCGCGACGTGGCCGTTGTGGGGCGGGTCGAAGGTGCCGCCGAGAATCCCCGTCACGAGAGCTCGACCAGCTCGTCGCCGATCGCGACCTCGTCGCCCGTCTTCGCCCCCGCGGCCTTGAGCGCCTCCGCGAGCTCCGCTTCGCCGGGCGGGCGGCCCATGACCCGGAAGCCCGTGTCCGTGCGGAAGATCCGGTAGCGGCGGGCGCGCGGCTCGGGCCGGTAGACGAGGAAGTCGGCCAGCCCCTCCGGGCGCGCCTCGGGGAGCGCCTCGCGCTCCGGGACATGCTGGAAGAGACCGCGGCGGAACTCCTCGATCCCCGCGCCGGTCGCACACGAGACGAGATAGACGGCGATGATCCGTTCGTCCTCCACGCCCAGCTCGGGCGGCTCGGGCAGGAGGTCGATCTTGTTCAGGACCACGACCTGCGGCAGCTCGTCGAGCCCGGCGCCGTAGGCGGTCAGCTCGTGGTCGATCGCAGCCCAGCTCTCGGCCGGCTCCCCCACGGCGGAGTCGATCACGTGCACGAGCAGGCGCGCCCGCTCCAGGTACGCGAGGAACTCGTGACCCAGCCCGACCCCCTCGCTCGCACCCTCGATCAGCCCGGGCACGTCCGCGACCGTCAGCTGCCGGCCGCCGGGCGCGTCGACCGTGCCGAGGATCGGCGCGAGCGTCGTGAACGGGTACTCCGCGACCTTCGGCCGCGCGTTCGAGATCCGCGTCAGGAGCGATGACTTGCCCGCATTCGGGAGCCCGACAAGCGCCGCATCGGCCATCAGCTTCAGCCGCAGCTCGAGCTCGGCCTCCCCGCCCGGCAGGCCGACCTCGGCAAAGCGGGGCGCCTGGCGCGTCGCGGTGGCGAAGCGGCGGTTTCCCCTTCCCCCGCCCCCACCTCGAGCCGCGACGACCCGTGCACCCGGGCTCGCCAGGTCGGCGACGAGCTGGTCGCCTTCGAAGATCTGCGTCCCGGCGGGCACGGGCAGCTCCACCTCCTCGCCGGTGGCGCCGTGCTTGCCCGAGCCGCCGCCCGAGCCCCCGCGGCCTCCGTTGTACAGGCGGCTCGTGCGATAGCGCGAGAGGTCGCGCAGGTCGGGATCGGCGACGAGCACGACGTCGCCCCCGGGGCCGCCGTCGCCGCCGTCAGGCCCGCCCTTCGGGACATGCTTCTCCCGCCGGAAGCTCATCGCTCCGTCGCCGCCGCGCCCGGCCTTGACCCGGATGCGCGCGCGATCGTGGAACACGGCCTTACTCCGAGTCGGTGACGGCGACGACGCGGCGCTCGCCGCTCGCCTCGAATGCGACCTTGCCGTCGCGCTTGGCGAAGATCGTATGGTCGCGGCCGATGCCCGCGCCCGTGCCCGGCCGGAACTTCGTACCCCGCTGGCGGACGAGGATCATCCCCGCGACTACCGTCTGGCCGTCGTAGATCTTCACGCCGAGGCGCTTCGCCTGCGAGTCGCGACCGTTCCTGGAGGAACCGAGACCCTTTTTGTGTGCCATTAGCCCTCTGCCTTCTTCGTCGTGGATGCCGCCGGCTTCTTCTCCGCGGCGGGTTTCTTCTCGGCGGCCGGCTCCCTGGCCGCAGCCTTCCCGCCGATCGACGTGATCTCGATCTGCGTCAGCTTGCTGCGGTAGCCCGTGTGCCGCCGGTAGCCCTTCTTCGCCTTGTACTTCCCAATCCGGATCTTCTCGCCGAGCACGTGCCCGACGACCTTCGCGGTCACCTGCTCCTTGGGCTTGAAGTCCGCCTTGCCGTCGCCGCCGACGAAGAGGATGTCCGGATGGAACGTCTTGCCTTCGTCGGTCTTGACCCGGTCCACGAGCAGCTTCTCGCCCTCGCGGACGCGGTACTGCTTGCCACCCAGTGAGATGATCGCGTAATCAGTCATATGCGTGGAAACGCGGGCTCAGGCCCGCGAGAGAGTCAGTTTACCCGAGGTTCGCTTGGCCCGGGGCTCGCCGAAGCGCTCGTGGTCTGGGGCCTCTATGCCGTGGTAGCGCTCTGCGTGCTCGTGACGTACTCGCGCGTGGCCCCGGACGAGCTGTACCACGTCTCCCACGGTGGCCTCGCGGGCGGCCTCGGCCGCGTGCTCGTGTTCATCAACTTCCCGACCGCGCTCGCGGCGATCGCGGTGCTCGCGCTCGTGACCGACCGCCTGGGCCTGCGCTGGCCCGCGGGGGTCGCCCTCGTGCTCTGCCTCGTCATCTTCGTGCCAGGAGTCGTCGACCAGGGCGACCTCGACGCGAAGTGGATCAACGTCCTCCCCGCCCTCGGCGTCACGATCGTGCTCACCCTGACGATCCTGGCCGTGCGGGCGGGCGGGACCGGCGGCGCGGGAAGCCCGAACGGCGACCGCATTCGAATCGTCCTCGCGTCCGTCCTCGCCCTTCTCGCCTTGCCGTGGATCTTCGCCGAGGTCGGCGTCTACGTCAGCGACGTTCCGGGCCTCGCCTCGATCTTCCGCTCGAAACAGGTCTTCGAGGGGCACCCGTCCGTCCATCTCGGCGAGCACCACGGCCTCCAGGGGCTGCTGCTCATCGTGACGGCGCTCCTGCTGAGCCGGGAGCTCCCGCGGATGCATCCGACCCGGCTGCGTACCGGCCTTGCCGCCTACCTCTCGCTGATGATCCCCTACGGGATCGGGAACATGGCCAACGACGCCTGGACCGAGCAGGTCGTCAAGCGCGGCTGGACCTCGTGGGCGATCCCGGACATGCTGCGCCCGAGCCTGTCCTGGATCTGGGGCGTGACGATCCTCGCCGCCGCGGCGATCTACTTGACCGCTTTGCAACCTGGCCGTGACCAGGCTTCCACCGACGGTTAGCCCAGTTCAGCGAGCCACGCGTGGCCCGGGTGGACGAGCTCGAGCGCTTCTGCGAGCCAGCGCCGGCGCTCCGGCTCGAGCCGCGGGAGGACCGCTTCGAAGTCGCTCTGGTCCCGCTCCCGGTCGGAGTGCTTCGCTTTGAAGAGCAGGACGATCTCCGGCCGGCCGTACGGGATCCCGTCCTCGGTCCATTCGATCACCCGGTTGTACGGCAACCGGATGCTCTCGTCGCGGCGGCAGATCCACGTGTCGCCGTCCGAGGGCTCGCGGAAGACGTCGAAGCGCCAGAGATCTGTGGCCGGGTCGCGGGCCCAGGTCTGATGGGTCTCCTCGAGCTGGCCGCGGGCCTCTGCGAGCGGCGCCGCTCGATTGGGCCCGGTGATGACGAAGAGCTCGAGCCCTGCAAGAGCCTCGGCGACCTCGTCGAAGCGGCTGTTCGGAACCGCGACTTCGAGATCCTCGTGCTCCCGGTGCTCTCCGCCCAGGTAGAGGTCGATCGCCCAGCCCCCGGCGACGTACCAGGGCACGTCGACTCCTGCGAGCAGGCTGCGCACGTCCTCGGGGCGCCACGCGTCCCACTCGAAGCGGAGGGGGTCCAGCTCAGCCGCTGGAGGGCTCGGACGGCTTCGCTTCGCCCGCGGCTCCTGCCGGCTTCCTGCGGCGGTTGCGGCCGCCGCGGCTGCCTCGGCGCGTGCGTTTCTTCGGGGGCGGCTGCTCGCCCTCGGCTGCTGCCGAGTTGTCGCCGTCGGTGCCGAGATCCGCGGAGGGGACATGGATCGTGGCGGCCGCCCGCGCGCCGTCGGGCTTGGGCTCGTCGGGCTTGCGCTCCCGCGGCTGACGCGGGCGCTGCGCTGGTTGCGGCTCTGGCTTCGGCACCCGCTCCGCCGGAGGCTCGCCGTTCTCGGCGGCAATCGCCGCCGCCGGCTTCTTGCGCCGGTTTCGGCCGCCGCGGGAGCCGCGCCTGGTTCGCTTCTTCGCCGGCGCAGCACCATCGGGCTTCGCCTCGGCAACGGGCTCCTCGGTCGGAGCCTCCTCGTCGGCGACCGCCTCGATGGTCTCTTCGGCTGCCTCTGGAGCAGACTCCGCCGCTTTCTCGATCGCGGGAGCCAGCGCCTCGGCGTTCTCGCCAGTCTTCCTGCGGACGGCGCGCGTCGGCTTCTCGGCCTCGGACTCGGCGGTGATCGGGGCGTCGACCTTGCCGGTCGCGGGCTGGACGAGCGTCGCGTACGCCGTCCCGTCGAGCACGCGCTCGACGCGGGCCTTGACCTTCTTGCCGACGAGCTTCGACGCATCGGCGACGGAGACGGCCAGGCCGTCGAGCTTGCCCATGCCCGCGTCCGCGTCGTGGCGGCCGACCTCGACGAGCTCGACCCGAATCTCGGCGCCTTCCTCGATGGGGGCCTTCGGCGCGATGTCGACGAGCTTGCCCTCGGCGCCGACCTTGAAGTGGTCGAGCGGGACACCGGCCTTGCCCTCGATGAAGAACCTGCGCTTCGAGAGCCGCTCGATCTCGGTCAGGCGCAGAGCACCGGGGCCGATGACGTGCGAGGCGACGTTCTCCTCGAGCTCGACGCGGAAGGCCTCGACGCCGCGCTTCGAGTTCGCAGCGAGCGCCCGCAGGCGCCGCTCGGCGTCGATCGCGGCCGAGTGCGTGGAGAGGACGATCCCGTCTCCCGCGCAGGTCGGGCACTTCTGCGTGAGGATCTCGCGCGGGCCCTCGGTCACATTCTGGCGCGTCATCTCGACGAGCCCGAGCGGCGAGATCTCGACGACGTAGGTCTTCGTCCGGTCTCGCTCGAGCTCGGTCTTCAGGGCCTCCTCGACGGTCGCCCGGTTCTTCGGGCTCCCCATGTCGATGAAGTCGATGACGATGATCCCGCCGATGTCGCGCAGCCGCAGCTGGTGGACGACTTCCTTGACCGCTTCGAGGTTGTTCGCCGTGATCGTGTCCTCGAGCCGCCCGGCCGAGCTCTTCGAGCGCGAGCCGACGAAGCGTCCGGTGTTGACGTCGATGACCGTGAACGCCTCGGCGTAGTCGAAGACGAGGTAGCCGCCGGAGGGCAGGTCGACCCGGCGCGAGAGCGTCGATTTGATCGCGTCCTCGACGCCCGTCTGCTCGAAGAGCGGCGTCTTCTCGCGGTAGCGGATGACGCGGTCGACCATGTGCGGCGAGGTCTTCTTCAGGTAGCCGACGATGCGCTTGTGCGTGCGCTCGTCGTCGATGACGGCCTTCTCGAAGTCGCCGGTGAAGAGGTCGCGCGTGACACGCAGGGGCAGCTCGGCCTCCTGGTAGACGAGCGCGGGCGCTTTCGCTTTCTCGGCGTTGGCCTCGATCGACTTCCAGAGGCGCTGGAGGAAGACGAGGTCGCGCTCGACGTCCTCGGCCGAGGCGCCTTCGGCTGCGGTGCGGACGATGACGCCGCCTTTCTTGGGCGCGATCGCCTTGACGATGTCGCGCAGGCGATCGCGCTCGGCGTCCTCGAGCCGGCGCGAGACGCCGAGGCCCTCGCCGTGCGGGACGAAGACGACGAAGCGGCCGGGGAGAGAGATCTCGGTGGTGAGCCGCGCGCCCTTCGACTTCATCGGGTCCTTGACGGACTGAACGAGGATCTCCTGGCCGCGCTTGATCAGGTCCTGGATCTTTCGGCCGTGTCTTTTGCCTTCGAGCTCGGGGCCGACGATCTCGTCGACGTAGAGGAACCCGTTCTTCTCGAGGCCGATCTCGACGAACGCGGCCTCCATGCCCGGGAGGACGTTGTCGACGGTGCCCTTGTAGATGTTGCCCGCGATCGAGCGGCGCTCGGGGCGCTCGAGGTAGACCTCGGCGGGCCGGCCGTCTTCGATGACGGCGACGCGCTGTTCGCCGACGTCGACGGAGACGAGGAGCTCGCGCTTCGCCTTCGGAAGCGGGGGTCGCCGAGCCGGGACCCGGCGTCGTGATTGCTGTTGCGAGCGCTGGGCTCGCTGCCGCTGAGCCGGCTTGCGCTCGGGCTTCTTCTCAGCGGCCTTGGGCTCTTCTTTGACCGCGGCCTCGGTGGCAGCGCCGGCCGTGCCCACAGGCTTGCGCCGGTTGCGCCCGCCTCGCGAGCCGCGTCTACGTCGTGGTCGAGTGGATTGTGCGCCCGCCTCGGCGGGCGTCTGGGTTACTGCAGGTGGTGCGGGTCGAGGCGCACTCTCACTGGGCGCCCGGTCCGTGCGTAGCTTGCGTCGAAACAACTTCAGCAAACGAAATCTCCTTCTGTGGCGCGCGCGCAGACGACACCCGAAGGGCGGTGCGCGCGCAGCGTGGGTAAGTGGAAAAACTCATAAAAACGTCGGTTCCTAGGCTAGCAGCAGGTGGAGTTGCCGCTCCTTAGGACATCGGCCGTCGTCGGCGGTGCCATGAGCCGCGGTGCCATGAGCCATGGAACGTGCCTCTGTTATCGGACACGGCTTCGACCCCCGCCGCTTCCATGTGGTGTGACCATCCTCGGTTGGAGACGAGTTGCGGCAGTTGGCCACACCGTACCGTTTTAGGTACGGTAAGCGCCACGGTCGCCTCCGGCAAAACCGTACTGTTTTCGGTACGGTTTTGGTATACTCTGACTCATGCCGTTCACAGCTACATACCGTCGGCGCCTGCGCGAGCGGGCTCTCGACCAGTACGGCTACGTGACGACCCGTGACGCCGAGGAGCTCGGCATCCCGCCGGTCGAGCTACGAAAGCTGTATCAGCGTGGCGGGCTTGAACACATCGGCCGCGGCCTTTACCGCTTCGATGACATCCCGCGCACTGGCCGGGATCAGTTCATGGAGGCGGTTCTTCGGGTGGGGCCGGACGCCGTCCTGGTCGGCGACGCCGTTCTTGCGTTGCACGACCTTGCACTCGCTAACCCGCGCCGACTGCGAGTCGCGACCCGAAAGCGTGCCCGTCAGCAGCTACCTGCATTTCTCAAGGTTGAGCAGCGTGAGTTGGCACCCGAGGAACAGACTGTCTACGAGGGGATTCCGACAACTACGGTGGCGAAGGCGCTGCTTGACTGCCGTGGAAAGATCATGAACGAGCGCCTTCTGGAGGCGGCTCACGAAGCCATCCGAACGGGCCTCCTGCGTCGAAATGAGGCGAAGCGGGTTTTCGCCGAACTCGGAGCGGCTAGCTGATCGAGCAGCGAGAAGCGCCGCCGAACGTCGCCTCGCTCGAACAGCGGCTGATCAACCTCGGGCGAGAGCGCGGGATACCGCTGCGCCGCATGCAACGCGTCGTGGCGAACACAGTCGTTGGACAGATGCTTCCGCCCGGCGTCGTGAAGGGTGGTACCGCCATGAAGGTGCGGGTGGGCGAGGCGGCGAGTCGGTTCACGCCTGACTTCGACGCTTCGCGCGGAGCGCAAGTAACCCTCGAGGATTACTTGGATCAGCTCGGCGATCTCCTCGCCGAGGGCTGGGGTGGTTTCACCGGAACTGTGAGGGCACGCCAGGCGAGGGAGCCAGAGGGTGTGCCGGCGGAATATGTGATGGTGCCTTTCGATCTTCGGCTTGCCTTTCGGGACAGGCATTGGCTGACTGTTCGATTCGAGCTGGGACGCGACGAGGTTGGAAGCACCGAACAGCCCGATTTACGACTCGCAGAGGACATTGTTGAGATCTTTGCGATTCTCGGTCTTCAGCGGCCCGAGCCGCTGCCCGTCATGGCGCTGGAGCACCAAGTCGCACAGAAGCTTCATGCGTGCACGTTCATCGACCCAAACACCGGCGCGAACGAGCGCGCGCACGACCTGGTCGACCTTCAGATCCTTGATCAGGAAGAGACGATCGACCTCGCGGCCGTCGAGACCATCGCTCAGCGGCTCTTCGCATCACGCCGAGCCCAGGAATGGCCACCTGTCGTCAGCGCCCACGAAGGATGGGACACTATTTATGCCGAGGCCGCAGAGGGACTCGAGGTCATCGACGGAGTCGCCGCTGCAGTCGAATGGACAAACGACTTCATCGTCCGAGTAACCGAGGCTCCGGCCGGCTGATTTCCGGGGTTAGCCGAAGGTTCGCCCCTGCGCGAGAACTATTGGGCCGCCCTCGGCTCTTGGTGTCGTCCTGGGATTCGCACGCGTCGACTTTTCGGTGGTAGTTCATGATTCTCCCCTTAGACTCCGCACCGATGTCGTTAGACAGCGGGGTCGATATCCAGGAGAAATGGCAGCCGGCGCGGCTGATCCCGGTCGCGGGCATCCGCGGGCAAGAGGAGCAGGAGCGGCGTGCAACCTCCGCGTTGCTCGCGGTGATGGGCGCGGTGCCGCAGTTCGGGCACGCGCTGCTCGGCGGACTCGGAGCACCAAAGGGAAGGATCAGCACGTTCGCCGAGGTTCAGTTCAAGAACGTCGACGGCCAGGTTTCGATTCCCGACGGCGCGATCGTGATTGAGCGCGGCAAGACGCACTGGCGCGCGCTCGTCGAGGTGAAGACCGGAAGCACAGCCTTGAAGACCGAGCAGGTGAGCAATTACCTCGACCTCGCACGTGACCACGGCCTCGATGCCGTCGTGACGATCTCGAACCAGATCACGGCACGGCCGACGGATTCGCCGGTCGCGGTCGACAAGCGGAAGCTGAAGAAGGTCGGCTTCTACCATCTTTCGTGGTGGCGGATCATCACCGAAGCGGTGTTGCAGTACCGCTTCCGCGGTGTCTCCGATCCCGATCAGGCGTGGATTCTCGGGGAGCTGATCGCCTATCTCGACCACGAGAACTCCGGCGCGAGCGGCTTCCAGGACATGGGAGAGAGTTGGGTTCGTGTCCGGGATGCTGCTCGCCAGGGGACGCTCCGCGGTGCCGACAAGGAAGTGCGCGCGGTGGCTGAGCGCTGGGAGCAGTTCATCGAATACCTCGTTCTCGGTCTATCGCAGGATCTCGGCGCCGACGTCGAACCTGTACGACCGCGGAAGCAGACCCTTCCAGAGCGTCTCGACGCCGTTGTGCAAGGCCTAGCGGCGAACGGCGCTCTGGCCGGTGCTGTTCGCGTGCCCGACGCGATCGCTTCGCTCGCTCTTTATGCCGACTTGAAAGCTCGCCAGTTGACGACAAGCGTGAGCGTTGATGCGCCGCGAGAAGGACGTCCGGCCTCAAGGATCAGCTGGATGCTCCGGCAACTCGCAGAGGCTCCAGCGGGATTGCGGATCACCGTCGCCTTTGCCAATGCGCGCGAGACGACCTCGCTGTTGCTCAGCGAGGCGCACGAGTATCCGCAACGTCTACTCAGCCCGACGGATCCGAAGAGAGAGCCCCGAACATTCGAGCTCGCGCTGACGCGGCCGCTGGGGCTGAAGTCCGGGAAAGGCCAGGGCTCGTTCGTGCGCGAAACGCGCCGTCAGCTCATCGATTTCTATGGCGAGCTCGTCCAGGACTTGAAGCCGTGGCAAGCGAAGGCGCCCAAGCTGCCAGAGGCGCCCGCACAGGTGCCGGAGACACCGCAGCCAGAACCACCGCCCTTCGTAGCCGTTGACGAGCGCGAGGCCGGAGAGGCGACGACGCCGGCGGAGCCGCCGGTGGAGCCCACCCACGAGCAGCCGGGACTGGATGCGTGGCCGCCGGGACAGCCCGGCGACGGGTAGCCTGACCGCGGCCAGGGGATGCATCGATCAGCCTGAGTAGCGCGCGACCGAACGCTTGCTGAGAGGATCTTCGGCACCCAGCCGAACCAGGAGGTCGGAGCCATGGAACCAGGCACCCAGATGAATGAGCGCTACCCGGTCGAGTTCTCGGTCGAGTATCCCGATCGCGACCTCGACCGGCTCACCACGGCATTCAGGATCTTGTGGGTCATTCCGATCGCGATCGTCGCCGCGACGATCTCGGCCAGGCCCGGTATCCACGTCGGAACGGTTGCGGTCGGCGCGGGCGGCGTGCTCTTCCTGCCGGCGCTCCTGATGATCGTTTTCCGGCAGAAGTACCCGCGCTGGTGGTACGACTGGAACCTCGAGTTCGTCAGGTTCTCGAACCGGGTCGGCGTCTACTTCGCCCTGATGGACGATCGCTACCCGTCCACCGACGAGCGTCAGGCCGTCACGCTCGACTTCCCCTACCCCGACGCCCAGAACGACCTGAATCGCTGGCTGCCGCTCGTCAAGTGGTTCCTGGCGATCCCGCACTACATCGTGCTCATCTTCCTGTGGATCGCGTCGATCTTCGTCGTGATCTTCGCCTGGTTCTCGATCCTCTTCACCGGCCGCTACCCGCGCGGCTCGTTCGAGTTCGTCGAGGGCGTGCTCCGCTGGGAGAACCGCGTCGTCGCCTACGCGTTCGTGCTCGTAACGGACAAGTACCCGCCCTTCCAGTTGAGCCCGTAACGGCTCATCATTGAGTCCGTGCGGAGCGACCTCCCCTCGGGAACCGTCACCTTTCTCTTCACCGACGTCGAGGGCTCGACGAAGCTCCTGCACGAGCTTGGCGCCGATCGGTACGCCGACGCGCTCGCCGAGCATCGACGCGTCCTGCGCGACGCCTTTGTCGCCCACGGCGGCGTCGAGGTCGACACGCAGGGAGACGCCTTCTTCGTCGCCTTCCCGACCGCGCCCAGCGCGCTTCAGGCCGCCGTCGACGCGAACGACGGCCTCGCGGCCGGCCCGATCCGGGTGCGCATGGGCATCCACACGGGCACCCCGCACGCGGGCGAGGAGGGCTACGTCGGCGTGGACGTGCACCGGGCGGCGCGGATCGCGGCTTGCGGGCACGGCGGGCAGGTGCTCGTCTCGGCATCCACCGCTGTCCTCGTGGGCACCGAGGGGCTCCGCGATCTCGGCGAGCACCGGCTGAAGGATCTCTCGGCGCCCGAGCGCGTCTACCAGCTAGGCGAGGAAGCCTTCCCGCCGCTGACGAGCCTGCACCGCACGAACCTGCCGATCGCATCGACACCTTTCTTGGGCCGCGAGCAGGAGCTCGCGGAGGTGCTCGGCCTTCTCTCCCGCGAGGACGTACGCCTGCTGACGCTGACCGGCACCGGCGGGACCGGCAAGACGCGCTTGGGGTTGCAGGCAGCCGCCGACCTCGCCGAGCGCTACCCGCACGGCGTCTGGTGGGTGCCGCTGGGCCCGATTCGCGACTCGAAGCTCGTGGTGGAAGCGGCGGCGCAGGCACTGGGCACCGAGAACGGTCTCGCCGACCACATCGGCGACCGCTCGCTCCTGCTGCTCTTCGACAATTTCGAGCACCTCGTCGAGGCGGGGACCGATCTCGCCGGCCTGCTCGGCTCCTGTCCAAGCCTCGACCTGCTCGTCACCAGCCGGGAGCCTCTGCACGTCACGGGCGAGCAGGAGTACGCGGTGCCGCCGCTCGCTCACGAGGAAAGCATCGGCTTCTTCGTCGCCAGAGCCAGAGCAGTCCAGCCCGATTTCGAGTCCGACGGCGCCGTCCCGGAGATCTGCCGGCGCCTCGACGACCTGCCGCTCGCGCTCGAGCTGGCCGCCGCCCGCATCAAGGCGCTCTCGCCGCAACAGATCCTCGAACGGCTCGAGCGGGCTCTCCCCTTGCTGACCGGTGGCGCCAGGGACCTTCCCGAGCGCCAGCGCACTCTTCGCGCCACGATTGAATGGAGCTACGAGCTCCTGGCTCCGGATGAGCAGCGGCTCTTCGCGCGGCTCGCCGTCTTTGCCGGAGGCTGCACGCTCGAGGCCGCGGAGGACGTCGCGGAGGCCGCCGTCGACACCCTTCAGTCCCTCGTCGACAAGAACCTCGTCCGCCACACGGAGGACCGGTTCTGGCTGCTCGAGACGATCCGCGAGTACGCCGCCGAGCGGCTCGAGGCATCGGGCGCGGCCGAGGAGCTTCGGCGCCGGCACGCCGAGTACTTCCTGGCCTTCGGCGAGCTGGCTGAGCCGGGGATACGAGGCTACTCGAGCGAGTGGCTCGACCGGGTCGAGCGCGAGAACGACAACGTGCGGACTGCTCTGAGGCAGTTCGAGACCTCGGGGGACAGCGAGCATGCACTGCGACTTGGCGGAGCCGTGTGGTGGTACTGGTGCTTCCGGAACCGCCATGGTGAGGGCCGGCTTCATCTCGAAGCCGCGCTTGCGGGCGATCGGCGGGTGACCGCGGCCCGAGCGAAGGCTCTTGTCGGCGGGGCCGACATGGCAGTCAACGCCGGCGATTTCGAGACGGCGCGGCGCCAGGCCGAGGAGGCACTCGTCCTCTACCGGAAGCTCGACCTCCCCCAGGGCATTGCCGACGCCACGCTGATGGTGGCGACTTGCATCGCCGACGAGGGCGAGTTCGAACTGGCACGGGAGCTCCTGAAAGAGAGCGCACGACGATTCCGAGAGCTCGGCGACGAGCACTACGTGTTGATTGCGAACCGCTTGCTCGCATCGATGCTCTCCGAACTGGGAGACCTCGACGGCGCGCGAGCGCTGCACGAGCAGAACCTCGTGCGAGCGCGTTCTCTGGGCGATCGAGGAGTCGAGGCGACGACCCTTGCCTCTCTCGCCAGTCTCGCCGATCGCGAGGGCCGAGCCGTGGACGCCCTTCCGTTACTGAAAGAGAGCCTGGTGATCAGCCGCGAGATGGGGGCGCTCCTTGCGATGCGAAGCTGCCTTTCCCGCTTCGCCCACGCGGCCGTCCTCACCGGGCGGCCGGAGTTGAGCGTCCGGCTCTTGGCTTGTTTCGAGGCGTTGAGCCAGGAGATCCCCGGCAACTTTGCATGGCTCGTCCAGACGAACGAAGAGACTCTCGCAGCGATCCGAGACCAGCTCGACGAAGCCGCATTCGCCGAGGCCTGGGAGGAGGGCCGGATACTGACCCTCGACGAGGCCGTGACGATGGCTCTAGAGCACGGCTAGGCCACTGTCTCAGTGGTTATCGGCGGCCCACCGTGAGGCTGACCCGAGCTCCACGCGGCAGGGACCGGCCCGCGCGGGGCCGCTGGGCGATGACGCGGCCGACCCGGCCCGAGCGAACGCGGCGGATGCCGCCGACGGAGCAGTGTCTGGCGCGGATCTTCGTCTTCGCCGCGCCGAGCTTGAGTCCGATCACCCGCGGCACCCTGCAACGCACTGCTGGAGGCGGCGGCGGAGGCGGTGGCGGAGGAGGTGGCGGAGGGGGTGGCGGTGGAGGTGGCGGCGGCGGTGGAGCCGTGATCAACACCTGATAGTTCCACGACGGAAGCCCGATGTCTGGCGCGTAGTCGTAGTAGGTATAGGTCCCGGTCCACGAGGAGCCGATCCAGAAATTCATCGCTGTGGTCGACGCGAGCTCGCTTCTGTTGATCGTGATGGTCGGCCCGTAGCTCCAAGTGCCGTGGAGGGAACCCTGCGGCACACTGAAGTCCCAACTGCTGCCATTCCACCATCCGAGGCCGATCGTGTTCGTGTCCCCATCGATTGCGATCGCATAGTCGGAGCCCATGTTCCCAGTAGCCGCGTTTTGGTCGGTATCGAGGAAGACGGCGAGGAAATCTCCGGCGTACAAGACTGGATCGGTAGGCGTCTCGATCCTCATGGTGATCGTTCCGAGATCGTCGTTGGAAAAAGTGACGTTCGTGATGTCGGGCGCGTAGGTTTGGTTGTCGCCTGTGGGATCCACGTAGGACGTCGAATTCGAGTCTGGCGCGGTGGCGTTGCCGGCCATCAGCGTCTTCCCGGCGCTCGATGCATAGCCGGAATGGACGAGCTCAAGCGATCTCGTTCCAGTTGCTGCCTGGCCCAAACCCGGGGCGATCAGCATCGCCATCGCGAAGCCCAAGATCGCCAGCAATCCTGTCGTTCGTTTGGAGCCTGCGACTCGAACAGCTACGTCCGACATTGGTGCTTCCTTTCGGTCGACAGAGGCGGAAGGCTCCTCGTTTTGCCCACGCCGAGCCAGTATCCCACCATGTGATCACCCGCACAAATTGCCGCTCAGTCGTTCGCGAGCGAGCCGCCGCGCTGGGGACGCACGAACGGGTCGATGTGGCGCGCCGAGAGCTCCTCGGGCCAGTCGCGCGGGTATTCGCCGAGGCTCTGCCGCTCGCCGGCCGGGATTTTCAGCTCGACCGCGATCCGGCCGCCCTCGACTCTGATCAGGTTGTACGCCGGATGCGGGAACCCGCGCGTGCGCCCCGTCGACACCGTGCCCGAATGGACGATGAACATTCCGGCGACGGGCCACACGTAGGGGACGTGCCTGTGCCCTGAGAGCACGAGATCGACGCTGAGCTGGCGCAGGAGCGAGATCACGTCGCCGGCGTCGAGCACCTGGTTGCGCTCGCGGCCGGTGCCCGGCACGGGCATCAGGTGGTGATGGCAGACGAAGATCCGTAGGTCCGCGTCGCCCGTGAAGCCCTCCGCGATCCACCCATAGTGCTCGCGCCCGATCTCCCCTTCGTCCAGGTCGGGCTTCGACGAGTCGACCGCGACGAGCGCGACCTCGAGACCGTCACAGTGCAGGCGACGCTGCGTGTCCCGAGGGCCGAACGTGTCCTCGAAGAGCACGTAGCCGACGTTACGGGCGTCGTGGTTGCCCGGCACGTAGACGACGTGCTCGCAGGCGATCGCCGCCAGCTCCTCTTTGGCCTCCGGGTACTGGTCGGGATAGCCGTCGTCGGTCAGGTCGCCGGCCACGACCACGACGTCGGGCGCGGCGGCGTTAATCTCCGCGATCGCAGTGCGGAGCAGGTCCTCGCGGTAGCGGGCGCCGCCCACGTGAACGTCGGAGAGTTGCGCGATCAGCATCCGGCGCAGTCTGACCGATCTAGCGCCGCGCGCTGGGCATTCGCGGCACTACGCGCGGACGACGCGGCTTCTGTTCGCCAGGTGCTCTTTGTCGGCGCCGATGAGGGCGCGGAAACGGGCGCGCTTCGCCGAAGCCTTCCGGACGAGCTTGAAGCTCGACGTGCGCGAGGTTCGCACCTTGGCGATCGTTACCCAGCGCTTGCCCTTGAGCCGCTGGATCCGGACGACGCGGCGCGGGTGTCGCGGCCCGACCGCGCCGCGGAGATAGACCTTGCCGCTCTTCCGGCGCCCCCTGAGGCTGATCGAATGCTTCACCTTCACGATCACAGTCGGCTCCGGCAAGACGCCCGTGAAGCCGGCCTTGTAGGTCGTCAGCTTGGTCGGCTTGATGAGAGCCTTGTAGTTCCCGGCCGCATCCGTCATCGCCGGCGGCAGGGCCGTGAACACGCTCGTCCCGGTCGGCTGGGCGCCGAGGGCGACGGCCTGACCAACGAGTGGGGCCCCCGACTGCGTCATCGTCCCCGAGAGGGTCACGGCTTTGCCGTAGACGACCGTCATCGGCAACGCTGTCAGTGTCAGCATAGGGGGAGGCGGCGGAGCGACGGCGCTGTCGTAGAGGACCTTGAAAGCTTGCACGCGGGGTGTCGCCTGCCCGTCTGCCGACAAGAGGTCGAAGACGACGCGCAGAGACTGGTGCGCGGCAACGGCGATACCGGTCAAATCGAGGGTCGTATCGCCTGTATTGAGGGGAACGGTCGCCACTTGCACGCCGGACGTCGCGTCCAGCACCCGCGCCGTTCCCGAGCCGCTTCCTCCGCCGTTCGGCGAGTCGAGCGTCATCGTGGCCGTGAGCGAGCGCCAGGCGCTGACGACCCGTCCCGCGGAGGGGCCGATCGAGACGGAGGAGCCGCTGCCTGACGGAGAGAAGCTCACGGGCGCGTGTGTCACCTCGACCTTGTCGAGCAGTGGGGCACCGGCCGGGTTCGAGAGCCGCGCCTGCCAGCGGACGCCGTGGACGGTGAGCAGGAAGTTGAGCGCCTCGCTCGGGCTCGAGACCGTGACCGGGAAGTAGTTGGACCAGAAGTCGCCGCCGCCGCCGGAGTACGGCTGGAGGAAGCTCAGCCAGAGAGCGACGGAGCTTCCGGTCGAGGTGCGCACGATCTGCCGGAAGTCGCGCACCGTCGTTGATGAGTTTCCGAGCTGGTAGGTCGCCCAGCCGGTCGGAATACCCGGCTGCGGATTCCCAGGGGTCGGGTAGGCCGAGGTGGCATGGTCGCCCCGCGTGCGGCCGCTTCGGTCGACTCCGCTCGTCCAGACGTGCAACGTGGAGCCGTCGATCAGCATTCCGGTCGGCTCGACACCCGTCTCGTCGACGGCATAGGCACTCAGGCTCGGGTCGAGGACGACGCCGCGTTTCGTCCAGGCGATGCCGTCGGCGGAGGTCGCATAACCGACACGCTCGATCAAGGTGCCGTCGAGCGTCTCGACGCCGGTATAGAGCATCCGGTAGTCGCCGACCCCGGCCTTGATCACGACCGGGTCCTTGACGGAGGTCGCGTCGAGCTCGCCCGCGGCCCCGACATCGAGGACCGCGCTCGCGCCTCGCGTGAAGGTGCCGTTCGCGGCGCCCGTCGTCGCCCGACCGATCCTCTCGATGCCACCGGAGTCGACCCCGGTGTAGTACATGACGTAGGTCGCTCCGTCCTTGATCACCGAGGGATGGGCGACAGCACTTGCGTCGAACCCGGATCCGTCGCCGGTGAGGAGTTGGCTGCGGGCCGACCACGAGCCGTTGTTCGGCTGCTTCGTGACGGCGTCCTCCGGTGCCGACGCATAGCCGATCGAATCGGTGCCGCCGGAGTCGAGGCCTGTGAAGTAGACGTAGTACGTGTTCGCGTCATAGAGCGGGCTCGGATCGCGCTGGCCGGCGTTGTCGAACGCGTTCGGATTGCCGAGGCCGAAGAGGGCGCCGCCGTTGGGACCGGAGACGGAGACCTTCGTCCACGCCGTCCCGTCGGCCGAGGTGGCCTCGCCGAGCCGGGGCTTGAAGTCGCTACCCCGAGTGCCCCAGTAGAAGCCGGCGAACTTTGGGCTCGCGCCGGCTGGGGCGACCGCTGCGAGGCCCGATGCCTGGCGTCCGTCGAACACGGTTCCGAGGGCGCCGACGTCCAGCACCGAGCCGCCGGCCTGCGAGCCGTTCACCTTGCCGAAGGAGGTTCCATTGGCCGATGTGGCAAGTCCGACGCGCGTATGGAAGTTCCCGTTCGCGTCGATCGTGTTGCCGGAGTAGTAGAGCTTGTACGGCGTGGCCGCGCCGGGGTCCGGGAGCAGCTCGGGCGAGTTCAGGTTCGAGTAGTCGAAGTTCGTGTTCGACCCAGACGGGTTCACGGCCGGGCTCGGGCCCGCCCAGGTGACCCCGTCGGTCGAGGTCGTGCCCATGATCTTCGTCTGGAAGACGCCGCCGCCAACGAGCTTGCGTCCGGTGAGCAGCATCGAGTAGCCGCTCGCGGTTTTCCAGACCGTCGGCGCGAAGGCGCCAAACGCGATGTTCGCGCTCACGCCGGGATCCTCGGGGGCGATGACCTTGCCGCCCTTGGCCCACGTGATGCCGTCGGCGGAGGTCGCGTAGGCGACCCGCTTCTTGCTCGAGTCGTCGCCCGTGTACCACATCTTCCAGGTCGACCCGTCCTTGAGCACGGTCGGGTCGGCCGCGCTGAAGCTGTCGGCAGAGCCGGCGGGACCATGCGAGAGAACGGCGAGCGGCACCGGGCCGTAGCTCGGGTACTTCGTCCAGGCGACGCCGTTGAGGGAGGTCGCGTAGCCGATTGCCCCGAAGACTCCGGAGCGGCCCGAGTACCACATCCGGTAAGGCGTGATCGGGTCGGCTGGGTCGTAGACGACGTCTGGGCCGTAGGCGCCGTCTCCGTCGAACGCGCCGGGCGTCGCCTGCATGACCGGAGCGCCGCCGTTCGCGCGCGCCCACGTGACCCCGTCACTTGAGGTCGCAATGAAGATGGCCGGCTTGCCGCCGTCTTCGGAGGTGCCGGAGTACCACATCGTGTAAGTCGAGCCCACCTTCGCCAGCGCCGGATCGTCCACGTTGTCGCTGTCGAGCACGGGCGAGGCCGTCGGGCGCAAAACCGGATTCGCGGCGTCCAGGCCCAGCGGTAGCAGCGTCGTCGGCAGGCCGAGTGTCGCAGCGGCGCCGGTGCCGTTGCGGACAAGCGTCCCGACGCCGACGGGCGGGAACAAGACGCTCTGGTAGGTGATGCCGTTGTCGAAGTCGGTGTTGCTATCCCACGGCGTGACACTCGGCGCGCCGTTTGTCGTCAGGCGCAGGCCGCCTTGAGCGTCGAGCGTCGTGTTCGTCAGCGGCAGCTGAAGGCAGGTCGTGTCGATGAACGTCTCGTAGAAGACGGTGTCGTCACGCGAGCAGGCGTGCGCGGCGCCCGGTCCAAGGAGCGCGGCTGCCGCTACGGCGAGAAGCAATGCGACACGACGCATTCGCCACATATCGGTATCCGGGAGCGGAAGCTTGACGACGGGCGGCCCGAGCCGCCCGCACGATCCACCCCGGTAACACGCTCAGGCCGTGTTCGTCTCGGCCCAGTCGAGGGCGTAGTCGGCGACCTCTTCCCAGCCGTCCTGGCCCACCGTGTAGTGCGAGCGGCCTGGGAACTCCTTGTATTCCACGGTCGCCGGCGACTTGGACTTCCGGTAGAGCTTGGCCTGCGACCTGGTGACCGCGGCCGGGACGATGTGGTCGACGCCGCCGGCGATGAGGAGGAGTGGCGCGCGGTCGGGCTTGTCGTAGTCGACCTTCAGCGCCGTGCCCGGCAGGTTGGTCATGGCGCCCGCGAAAAGAACTCCGCCCGGGCCGGGGATCGCGTAGCGCTCCCAGACCTTCCGTGACTCCTCTTCGCTCAGCGCGTTCCCGAAGGAGTAATGGAACTGCTTCGGGGTCAATGCGACGGCCTTGTGACGGTTCAGGGGGTTCCTGAGGATCGGCCAGCCCGACTTGAGCGTCGAAAACGGAAGCTTCAAGACGCCCTTGATGGCCGCCGCGTCGATCCCGACACCCGCTGCGCCGAGGCCGCGGTCGAGCAGGATCTCCGTGAAGGCGCCGCCGAAGGAGTGGCCCATGATGATCGGCGGGCTGTCGAGATCACGGATGACTTCCTCGTAGCTGGCGAGGATTTCGGTCACGGTCAGCCGGTCGATTCCGGACGTGTCGCGGCGCAGCTCGTCGATGTCGCCCGCCATGCCCGGCCAGGCCGGCGCGATCACGCGGTAGCCGCGGCTCTCGAAGCGGGCTTGCCAGTTCTCCCAGCTGAGCGGCGTCATCCAGAGCCCGTGGATCAGGACGACGGTCTTCGGGCTGGCTGCGGCGTTCAAGGGGCCCTCCAGGACTCAACGTGCGGGCGTGGCACTCGCAGCCACAATACGCCTCTGGCTCCTCGCAGAAAGACACGACCCGCCGGGAGGCGGGTCGAAGTCTGGTGAAGCGGGGAGCCACCCCGCGCGCGACTGACGCTTAAACCTTAAACCGGTTCGAAGAGCCGCTCTCGGTTCTGCAGGGCGAAGATGACCGTCGCCGGGACCAGCAAGAGGATGCCGAACCCGACGGCGACATCCCCGACGCTGAAGGCGACGCCGCCGGCAACGAGAGGATCGGGCACGCCCACGAGCGAGGGCCAGAGCGCGATCGAAAAGAGATTCCCGACTGCACCGCCGAGGATCACCCCGCCGGCAACGGCAATCGAGGGCGATCCGACGCGCGCGACCGCGGCTCCCCAGAGGAATGCGGCCAGCGCACCTGTCGCCACGTAGAGCCCTGAACGATTGTGGGCGATCACCGCGCCGCCCCGCTCGGAGATCGAGAACGCCTTCTGCGCGAGGTCGAGCGCGGCCACCGCGCCTGCGGTGCCGGCCAGCAAGCAAAGAATGCGGATCACCCCGCAATTATCTGCTTTTCAACCCGGAAAACCAAATGGGTGATTTGCACGATCTTTACAGCTACGAGCGGAATTCGTTTACATCCGTCGCGCTCTTGTGAGTAGACCCCACAAAGGAGCTCACACAAGATGAAGTCAAGAATCCTGATTGCCGCAGCCCTCGCCGTTCTGGTCGTTCCGGCCGCTTCGTTTGCAAGCGCTCCGAACGGACAGGACCGCGAGAACGGTGCCCGCGCCTGTCGCGCGCTCCGCACCTCGATGGGCACGGAGCTGTTCCGCCAGAGCTACGGCACGGCGGCGAGCAACCGTCAGAACGCCATGGGCCGCTGCGTTTCGCAGTGGACGCGGTCCGAGCACCAGAACCGTGTCAGCGCGCGCTCAGCGTGCAGCGCCGAGCAGGCCGACGCGAACTTCGCCGCCGCGCATGACGGCAAGAGCTTCGCCGAGGTCTACGGCACCGGTCCGAAGCACATGAACGCGTTCGGCAAGTGCGTCTCTTCGAAGGCGAAAGCCGCTTCGGCAGAGGCACAGCTGAACACGGTGAATGCGGCCAACACGTGCAAGGCGGAGCGGAGCCTGGACGTTCCCGCCTTCCGTGCGAAGTACGGCAAGAACGCGAACGACCGCAACGCCTTCGGCAAGTGCGTTTCGCAGGTTGCGAACGCGCCGGCACCTTAGGCCCAGCTCTGCGGCTCTAGTTGAGGCTCGTCTCGCCCGGTGTCCGGCGAGGCGGGCCTCGTCCCTTTCGATTTACGGGGTCGAAGGCCCGACGAGACGCCTGGCGAACCGGACTGCCTTGTAACCCGTCCCCGCAACGCCGGCGGCGACGAGGGCGAAGATGTTCGTCGTGACGCAGGTTCGACAGGCGTTGCAGCAGACCGTGGCCATCGGAGCGTGCTCGCCGTACTTTCCTGCTGCCTGAGCCAGGCTGCTCGTCCAGATTTGCTTCACGGACCCAGCGTACTGACTGTTAGTGTCGAAACAAGCAAAACAAAGGATTGGGGTCATGCCGCGAGGACTGTTCGGTCGCAGGTCGTGTACCGGTCTCGCGGCGACGACTCTTGCGTTGCTCGCTCTGGCCGGCAGTGCTGGAGCTACAGGTGCTGAGGATCACGGGCAGTACATCGCGCTCGGTGACTCGATCAGTGCCGGGAACGGCGCGAGCACGGTGTTCAAGAGGTGGGTGCAGCTCTACTACGGGTACCTCGAGTCGAACGGGAGCGGAGTGACCGACCTCCTCAACCCGAGCTATGCCGGCGCGACGAGCACGGACCTGCGCAATCAAGAGCTCGGGCCGGCTGTTGGCGCGATCGGCGCCTCCTCGGACACGAAGGCCATCACGATCGACATCGGCATCAACGACGTTCACTCCGATCTGAATTGCCCAACGGCGAACGCGTCGACGTGTCCGCTCGCGGGCAATCTGCGGTTCATCCTGGACGCGCTGAACACGGCGCTCGCGAACGACCCGGGCGCTGAGACCGTGCAGGTGATGCAGTACTACAACTCAGACGTCGGGACACCGAGCGAGAGCGCCACGAGACTGATGTTGCTCGGCAGCGACCTGCGGGTCGATTGCTCCGGTACCGGCGCCGCGCTGGGTCTCAACGATCTCATCCACTGCATCGGCATCGAGAAGGGAGCGACGACAGTCGACGTTCTGCCCATCTTCGACGCCGCCGGCCAGGCGTATATCGCTGCAGATCACATGCACCCGAACGATGCGGGACACCTCGCGATCGCCAACGCGTTCGGCGGCGCTGCCACGCCAACGGCTCCCCCACCTCCACCGTCGGCGCTGACGCTCAGGGCCACGAAGCCGAAGCTGTCCAGAGCCACTGCGGGCAAGCGGTTCACGGCGTGGATGCTCGTCACGAACGCCGACACGGGCCAGGGAGTCAAGGGCCGAGTCACCTGCCAGGGAAAGCTCAGCGGCAAGTCCCGCGCCGCGACGAGTCACTCGAGCTCGAGCAGCGGGAGGACGACCTGCACCTGGCAGATGCGTGCCGGTGTGCACAACAAGCGGTTCACGGGCTCGATCACCGCGAGGTTCCAGGGAGCGAAGGTCAGCCGCTCGTTCGCGACGAAGGTGAGATAGGCGGAGCGAGCCTACGCGGCCCGCGCGGGCCTCAGCTTCTGGCGCTTCGTCCTGATCGCCCGCAGGCGCTGGCTGAGCCGGGCCCACGCCCACGGTTCCACTTCCTGGTAGCGCGCAGCTGACTGACCTCTCGTGGCGGCGAGGTACTCGAACCAGCCGTCGGCTTCCTCGATCAGCAGCAGCTCGTCCGCTTCTCGTCTTGTCGTCGGCACCAGGGAATCGATTTCCTCGCTCATGCGTGACGATGCTAGGTCCGGGACCGGACGACGGACCCGGTTCGAGACCATCGACTAGGCCAGGCCCTGGGTCCAGGGGAAGCGATCCCAGTTGGCAGGTCTCCCCGGCTGCCAGTGCCCGAACAGGGCGTAGGCATCCGCGCCGGAGGTCGTCTCGGTCTCGACGCCGGCTCCGTGGCTGCGGGCGACGTCGGACTCCGGGTAGACGATGGACTTGTCTTTCGTTCGCGCGCCCGTCATGAGAATCACGCAAGGTCGGTCTCCGGCGCCAACGAAGACGTGCTCGGTGCCCGGCGGGCAGTGCACGAAGTCCCACGTCCGCAGGGGCCGTTCTTCGCCTTCGACGAGCAAGAGGCACTCTCCGGCGAGGACGAGGAAGTCCTCCTGGTTGGACTCGGCGTGGTACATCCCGCTCGGCTTGCCGGGCTCGATCACCTTCAGCGTGATGCCGAGCTCTGTGAACACCTGAGGCTCGAGGTCGGGGCGAGCGCGAAGAACGCTCCCGCCGGCCTCGAAGACGCAACGGGCCCCGAACGCATCGTTCGTCGTCCAGGCCGCCTGTGCTGCGTTGACGACGAACCAGCCGGGGGTCACAGGCGCGAGGCCGGAGCCCACGTCCTCGAGCCGGGCTTCGTCGGTCACGCCTAGCGGCGCCGGAGGCAGATCGACTGCAGGACGCCGATCGCGAGCAGGTTCGCGATCATCGACGAACCGCCCACGCTCACGAACGGCAAGGGGATCCCGGTGATCGGCGCCATCCCGATCGTCATCCCCACGTTGACGAAGATCTGGATCAGGAGCATGAACGCGATCCCGCCGGCCGCGATCGCCGAGAAGGCATCGCGCGCGAGCGTGATCACCTTGATCGCGCGCCAGATCACGAGCAGGTAGAGGAGCAGCAGGATCGTCGCGCCCAGGAATCCGCGCTGCTCGGAGAGCGAGGCGAACGCGAAGTCGGTCGCGTGCTCGGGCAGGTAGTTGGCGTTCGTCTGCGTCGCGCCGGCGACCCCGCGTCCGGTTGCACCGCCCGCACCGACAGCGGTGATCGACTGCTCGAGGTTGTACGTCGGACCGCCCGGGTCCTGCGAAGGGCTCGTGAACCCGGTGATTCGCGCGCGCTGGTAGGGCTTGAGGATGTCGACGCCGATCGAGGGGCCGATCCACAAGACGAACACCCCGGCCAACACGGCGCCGCCGACGAGCGCGGCGAGGTGCCCCCAACCCGTGCCGGCAACGAAGAGCACGGCCCCGAGCACTGCGGCGTACACGATCGCCGTCCCGAAGTCCGGCTGCAGGAACACGAGCACGATCGGCAGGATCGCGAGCCCGGTCGCGGTCAGCGTCGTCCCTCGCTCGGCGATCCGCTTCCCACGCTCGGCGAGGAACACGGCCAGGAAGAGAACGAGCAGAAGCTTCCCGAACTCGGAGGGCTGGAAGCGGAACGGGCCGATATCGATCCAGCGCCGCGTGTTGCGGACGCTCGTCCCCAGCAGCGGAGTCAGCACGAGCACCGCAATCGTCACCCCGTAGACGACGCGCGCATGCCTCCGCCAGAAGCTGGGCTCGAGGAGTGTCAGCGCAGCCATCCCGACGACGCCCATCGCCGCGTAGACCGCCTGGCGGGACACGTAGTAGTTCGGGTCACCGGTGACGTCGCTGCGCGTGATTCCGTCGATCGCCCAGAGCCCGTAGGCGACGAGCCCGCCGACCGCGAGCAGCAGCACCCAGTCGAGGTTGCGCAGGAGCGAGGTCTCGCGCGCGCGGGCGCGGGGCCGCGCGGAGACTCGTCGTGTGGCTGCGTAGTCGACCATCAGTCCGTACTCGCCGGGTTGACGGTGCTCGCTTTTTTGCCGAAGAAGGACTCGAAAACCTGGAGAGCCGAGGGCGCGGCCGCCTCGCCGCCGAAGCCGCCGTTCTCGATCACTGCGCAGACGACGAGCGTCGGGGACTCGACCGGGCCGTAGCCGCACCACCACGAGGTGTCGGTCAGCACGCCGTTGACGACCTTCTCCGCGGTCCCCGTCTTGCCGGCGATCCCGATCGGGAAGCTGCCGAAGACCGTGGACGAGGTGCCGAGGGGCGAGTGCGTCGCCCCGTAGAGGCCGTCACGCACGACCTGGAGCGCGGTCGGGTCGAGGTTCAGCTCCTTCGCCGGCGGGTGGAAGCTGCGGAGCACGAGCGGCTGCGCGGACGGGCCGTTGCCGGGGCCGGGCTGCTCGACGGCGCCGACGATGTGCGGCGTCACGAGCTTGCCGCCGTTCGCGATCAGGGCGTAGAAGCGCGCCATCTGGAGCGGCGTCACCTGGAGGTCCTTCTGGCCAATCGCGAGCTGGACCGAGTCTCCCGACTTCCAGAGCCGGTCGATCTGCCAGTTGGTCGGGTCGGTCTCCTTCGTGTAGGTCTTGAGGCGCCACGCGATCGTCGGCACGAGCCCGGCCTCTTCGGGCCCGACGTCGAGCCCCGTCGGCTCGCCGAAGCCGAAGGTCTTCGCCCACTTCTGGAGCGGCTGGCCTCGGTCCGCAGGCAGGTCGTAGAACATCTTTCCGACCTGGTAGAAGTAGGTGTCGCAGGACTGCGCGATCGCCGTCGGCATCGTCATCGCCTGGTTCGCATTCGGGTCCCAGTTGTTGAACTTGTGCCCGTCGATGACGAGGCTGCCCGTGCACTGGAGCGCGTTGTACGGCGAGAGGATGTGCTCCTCCATCGCGGCGAGCGCGGTCACAGGCTTGAACGTCGAGCCGGGCGGGTAGACGCCGGAGATGGCTCGGTTCAACGCTGGGAAGTCCGCCTGCTCGGCGGGGCCGGAGTAGATGAGCGGCGCGAGCTGGCTCTTCTTGCGGGTCGTGAAGACGTTCGGGTCGTAGGTCGGGTACGACGCGAGCGCGCGGACCGACCCGTCGCGCGGGTCGAGCGCGACGATCGCGCCGGCCTTCGCGTACCAGTTGTGGTTCTTCTGGGCGAGGTTGATGCCGTCGATCACCGCCTGCTGGGCGGCCCGCTGGAGCTTTGCGTCGAGCGTCAGCCGGACCGCGAAGCCCGGGTCGGGGATCTCCTTCACCTCGACCGGGCTCGTGGGCCGGCCGAGCGAGTCCACGCGCAGCACGTTGAGCCCGGTCCTCCCGCGCAGGACCTTGTCGAACGAGGACTCGATCCCGCCCTGGCCGATCGTGTCGCCAAGCGAGTAGCCGCGGAGCTGGTCGAGCTGCGTCGGTGAGATCTCGCCGACGTAGCCCATCACCTGGGCGGCCAGGTCGCCGTAGTGGTACTGCCGGACGTACGTGTTCGCGATCTGCATGCCCGGGAACTCCGTCTGGTGCTCGTAGAGGTACTGCACCTCGTCCTCGCTGGCCAGCTCCTTGACGGTCACCGGCGTGACGGTGTCGCCGCGTTTGTTCTTTTGCGCGATCTCCTTCGTCACATCCGCCAGCGGGACGTTGAGGATGCGTGTGAGACGCCGCAGCTCTGCGTAGGCCCCGTGCTTCGGAAGGTCGGCCGGCCAGATCTTGATCGCAGTCCCGCCCTTGTTGTCGACGAGGATGCGGCCGTAGCGGTCCTTGATCGGCCCGCGCGGCGCCTCCACGCGGATGTCGCGAAGCTGGTTGTTCTCGGCCGCCTGCAGGAACTGGTTGCCCGAGAGAACCTGGAGAGCCCAGAGCCGAACGAAGAGGACGGCGAACGCGGTCAGGACGAGGAAGCCGAGGATGCCGATCCGGAAAACGGTCTGCGGCGTCAGGCGGTACGGGGCCTCGGCACGCGGGTCGGGCGGGAGGAAGCGCCCCGGCCGGTAGGTGCCCGTGCGGCTAGCCAACGAACTCGACCTCCGGGCGCTGGGCCGGCGGGTGGAAGAGGCGCCGGACGAGTGCGAAGACGGGGAACGCGAGCAGCAGGTTGAGGAGGACGGTCCCGGGCAGCACGTGGACGAGCGCGACGTTGGCGGAGGCCGGCTCGCGGAGCAGATAGTGGAGGATCAGCGAGCCGACCGAGTAGAGGACGGTGACGACGGCGACGGAGAGCAGCGGCGCGTGGGCGCGGTCGCGTCCGGTCGTCTCGCCGTACCGGCCGATCCAGAACCCGGCGATCGTCAGCAGGAGCGAGGTGAACCCGAGCGTGCCGATCTGCGCCACGTCGAGCACGAGCCCGGCCCAGAAGCCGGTGACGGCGCCGAAGATGGAGCCGTTCGAGAGTGCGACTGCGACGAGGAGGACGAGCACGAGGTCGGGCGAGCCGCCGAGGATTCCGATCGAGGAGACGATCGTCACCTGCACGACGACGGCGAAGAAGAAGAGCACCGCCGATTTCGCGACGGCAAGTGTCATGGCATTCGCGGCCGCGGCTTGTTGCTGACGAGGACGACCACCGCGTCGATCGAGCTGAAGTCGACGAGCGGCATCACCTGGACGTCCTGGAACGGGTCGATGTCGGTCTGGCCGACCTTCGTCACGATGCCGATCGGGATCCCCTTCGGGTAGAACGACGGCAGCTTCCCCTGCTGGAGGCCGGCGGTCATGACGAGGTCGCCCTCGTTGACCCTCTTGCTCTTGGCCACGCGGTCCAGGAAGAGGACGTCCTCCGCGCCCTGGCTGTGGCGGACGATGCCGATCGCGCCCGACGAGCGGTCCTTCGCGGTGACCGCGCTCTCCTTGTCGGTGAGGAGGGTGACCTTGGCCTCGTCGCGGGTCACCTTTGTCACCTGGCCGACGAGGCCGCGGTCGGTGACGACGGCGTCGTAGACGCGGATCCCGCTCGTGCGGCCGGCGGCGATGACCACGGTCTGGTCGAACTGGCTCGCCGGGTTCGAGACGACGCTCGCCGTGACGGAGTTCGGGAAGTCCTCGGGGAAGCTGGGGCCGCGCTTGTATTTGAGGATGCGAAGGAGGTTGTCGAGCTCGTCCTTGGCATTCGTGTTCTGGATCGCGAGCTGCTGTGCCTCGCTCAGCTGCTTGCGGAGGTCCTTGTTCTCTGCGCGAGCGTGGAAGAGGTCGGCAGTCCAGTTGTAGGCGTCCCTGAACGGGCGCGCGACCCGGTCGGCGCCGATCTCGAAGGGGCGCAGCACGCTCGCGCCGTTGCTCTGGAAGCCGTGCAGTCCGCCGTTCGGGGACTCCCGGAAGTAGACGGTGATCATCGCCAGCGAGGCGAGGATGAGCACGCCGACGACGAGCCGCCGTTTCAGGGGGCCGGTCGTTTTCGAGGAGTACCGGGGGGCGACAGCGCGCCGAACCGGAGAGCCCAGCGCCGCCACCCGCGCGCTGCGATTCCTAGGCACGGGCTTTGAGGTTAGCGAACTGAACGGCGAGGCTTAACGCCTGTAGCCGTTCCTGCTCCTCGATCTCGACTTCGCAGCCTTCTGCATCACTTCGAGCACTTCGAGACTGCGGCCGGAGCCGACCGCGACGCAGGTGAGCGGCGATTCGGCGAGCTGGGCCGGCATCTGCGTCTCGTGGCGGAGCCGCTCGTCGAGGCCCGAGAGCAGGGCCCCGCCGCCCGCGAGGACGATCCCGCGGTCCATGATGTCCGCGGCGAGCTCGGGCGGAGTCTTGTCGAGCGTCGAGCGGATCGCGTCCAGGATCTGGCCGACGGGCTCCTCGAGGGATTGCCGGACCTCCTCGGAGCTGATGATGATCGTCTTCGGGAGGCCGGTGAGCATGTCTCGGCCTCGGACCTCGGCCTGCACCTCCTCGCGGAGGGGGAACGCGGAGCCGATCTCGAGCTTGACCTCCTCGGCCGTCTGCTGGCCGATCAGGAGCTTGTACTCCTTCTTGATGTGGCTGATGATCGCCTCGTCCATCTCGTCGCCGCCCACGCGGAGGGACTGCGAGACGACGATCCCGCCGAGCGAGATGACGGCGACCTCGGTCGTGCCGCCGCCGACGTCGACGATCATGTTCCCGGTCGGTTCGGAGACGGGGAGGCCGGCGCCGATCGCGGCGGCCATCGGCTCCTCGATCAGGTGCGCTTCTCGGGCTCCGGCCGAAAGCGTCGCCTCTTCGACGGCGCGCTTCTCGACGCCGGTAACGCCGGACGGGACGCAGACGACGACACGCGGATGCGCGAAACGGTGTTGGTGCACTTTCTGGATGAAGTGGCGGAGCATTTGCTCGGTGACGTCGAAGTCGGCGATGACGCCGTCCTTCAGCGGGCGGATGGCCGAGATTGTGCCGGGGGTGCGGCCGAGCATGCGCTTGGCCTCGACGCCGACGGCGTGGACCTCGCCCGAGCGCTCGTCGATCGCGACGACCGACGGCTCCGAGAGAACGATCCCGCGGCCGCGGACGTAGACGAGCGTATTGGCGGTGCCCAAGTCCACGGCCATGTCGCGACCGCCGAAGCCATTGAAGTAACCCATGAGACCCATGCTCTCCCGACCCGAGTCTAGTGATTCTGTGGAAAAGGTCGAAGCTAGTCCAAGGGGATGAGGCCGGACTAGTCCAAGGGGCTGAGGCCGGAGTAGGGCCGTCTTGCGATCTGTGTTCGCCTGATTCCAGGTCCTCCGAGGCGTGCTGTCCACACCGTGATCACGCCGTCCGCGACGTACGTGCACCGTTCGATATTGCACGTCTGCCGGACCTGCGTGTCCCTTCTCGATGCCCAGGCGATCCTCTCGGGCGTCAGGTCGAGATCGCCGACGAGCCGCTCGCCCGGGTGGAAGAACGCGAGCCGGCGGCGTCGGCCGGCCCGGTCGACGAAGACGAGCTCCGAGGTTTTCGCTGTCAATGCCCGATCGTAGAGCAGCCGGCCCCCGCCAATCCGCAGTCGTCGCCCATACCAATCGAGTCGGGCCTGGCCTCCGATCGAGCGAGCTCGAGGCGCCGGGGCTCCCGGCGCGAATCGAAACAGCTTTCCGATCGGAACCTGGTCCTCGTCGACGATTCCTCGTCGGTTGTCGATGGCGACCACGAGCCTGCCGTCGTCCGTCAGGTCGAAGTCGAGTGCCCGCTGCGAGCCCTTTGGGAGGCCGGCGCGATAGGCAGTCCGCCGAGCGACGACGTCGTAGACCACGATCGCCTTCCCCGCAGCCCACGCGACAAATCGCCCGGCGATTCGTACGTCACCGCAGCAGTACGCCTTGGCAGGCAAGTTCGCGAGCTCGACCTCAGGACCGCGGGGAAGCCACCGCAGCACGACGCGTGCACGCTCGGCGCCTCGCCGGCAGACATGCTCGCTGAAGACGATGGCACTGCTGTCCACGTCGAAGCTGACACCGCTCCCGCAAGGCAGATAGGGGGCGCTTGCGTAGCGGCTGAAGGGACCCCGGGGACCGCCAGCCCAGAGGTCACTACCGCCGTAGCCGCAGACGCCGCCGCCGCAATCCTCCCAACTCCGACTGAACGCGAGGAACGAGGGGGAGGCTGCTATGTCGTCGACGCCCCAGCTTTGTTTCCGTCGCGAGGATCGTTGCCGGTAGATGACGACCGGCCCCGTCCCGGGCGAGCGCAGCAGCAGGAACATCGCGTCGAACGTTGTCTCGCCCCAAACAACACGATCGCCGACCAGTACGGGCCCCGCGGACAGAATCGGCCGGTCCACGGCGGCCGGCTGAGCGTCCAGGCCTCCTGCGCCCGCAGCGAGGGCGAGGAGCGGAAGGAGCACGAGGGCCTTCACCTAGCCGAAACCGTAGACCCCCGCGAAGCGCTTTGCGAGCAACTGGACGAGCCGCGCGCCGCCGGGAGGCCTACGACATTGAGGTAGTTGCCTTCCACGCGCTCGCCTAGCGTGTCAGCAGGACAGGCCCCGGAACATGGAGTCAGTTCAGACTAGTCGAGCTGCGCGAGATAGATCGTCGTCGGCCCGATCGGACGTCTCCAGCACCGGCGCTGCCAGTAGGTCGGCGGGGCATTGCATCGCTTCTCGTAGCGAAGCACGTGCTGGGACGCCCATGTCAGCCGCTTGCCGTCGAAGTCGAAGTCACCAACTCGGCGATGAAGGCGGTCGAAGCTCGCAACCCGGCGCGTGTGGCCGTCGAGGTCGGCCACGGCGAGCACAGATTTTCCCTCTGAGAGCTCTCCCTCGAAGGCGATGTGGTCATCGGCGAGGCGAATGGCAATGCCCCCAGAGTGCGCACGAAGCGGAGGAACGGCCACAGGGTGGCCGCTCGGATGTTCGGCGGAGTACCAGGCAACCTTCCGGAATGTCCCCGCCGTCCAGGCCGCCACCAACTTCCCATCCGCCTGAAGGTCGATGTCGCTCTCGCGCTCGGGGATGTGCGCGCGGTAGCTCACGCGCTTTCGCCGTAGGTCGAAGACGACGACGTCCCCGCCCGGAAACGGTCTCCACGCAACGAACTCACCGGCCAGCCGAACGTCACCCGAATAGTTCGTCTTGAGAACCAAAGGCGCCTCGTCGTCGGCAACGTCGTCGACGACGCGGCGCCACTGGAATCCCTGTGGGACGCAGAAGGTTTCGGTGAACGCCACGCGGGTCCCGCTGACGTCGAGATCTCGAATCTCCAGCGGGGTCTCGCCGCATGGCTTGGGAGCAAGGCGGTCTGAGCTGTCAGGGCGGGTCCAGACGACGGCGTCGCCGACGTTGAGGCCACAGGAGCCTCCCGTGTCGCATTCACCCCAGCGCCGACCGGCCACGAGCAGGTTCGGCGAGGCCGCAAGATCACCGAACCACCACATAGGCCGTCGCTTGGTCAGTCGCTGTTCGTGGACCACCCGTGGCGAGATCCGGGGAGACGCAACAAGCACCAGGAGCGGATGCTCGATCGGGTCGCCCTCGATCTCCCCGCCTTCTCCCCACGCGACGAGGTGCCCGTAGAGCACCGGGCCCGCCACCGGCATCGTCTCAGCGACGCGCTCGATTTTTGCATCGCCGCCACCGACTCCCGAGCCTGTCCCACAGCCACCGACGACCAGGGCGACCGCGAGGAGAGCGACCATTCGTCCCACCGCTTCTATAACGGTTTGGAGACCGCTTTGGTTAGCCGTAGCCATAGGCGCCCGGAAAGCGATCCGCGAGCAAACGGACGAGCACCGCGGCTGGAAGGCCCACGACGTTTAGGTAGTCACCTTCGATGCGCTTGACCAGCGATGCGCCCAAGCCCTGGATCGCATAGCCGCCGGCGCGTCCCTCCCACTCGCCGCTGCTGACGTAATGGGCTAGATCGCGCGCGGTTAGCGGGCGGAACGTGACCGCCGTTACCTCGTGGTGAAGCTCTTCCCAGGCCGGCGTGACGAGGCAGAGCCCCGACACGACTTCGTGCGTCCGGCCCGACAGCCGCTCGAGCATCGCCTCGGCCTCCGCCACACTGCCGGGCTTGCCCAAAGACCTGCCGTCGACGACGACCGCCGTGTCGACTCCGAGCACCGGGCACTCCTCGTGCAGCCCGACCGAGTGCGCCTTCCCCCGCGCGTGCTCGCGAACGAGCTCGACGGGATCCGCGTCCGGCGAGTCACGCTCCTCGTAGGGCGGAGCGACGACGGTGAACGGAATCCCGAGCTGCTCGAGGATCGCCCGCCGCTGCGGCGAGACCGATGCGAGAACGATCGGCGGAGCCGGCGGGACGCTCACCCGCGCTTGCGAGCCTTCCAGATCTCCTCGGCCGGCCACTTCCGCGCCCAGTCGGCCGAGACGAAGTCGTAATACTGGTGATCCTTCGCCGACTCGCTCGCCTGGATCTCCCAGAGCCCTTCGATCTCGAACCCGTTCTCCCGGAGCACGCGGATCCACTCACCGTGCGGGAGCTGAAACTCGATGCCGTCGTCCTCGCCCGGCCACTCGATGCGCTGCAGTCCGAACTGAGGCCGCAGAAGCTGCTCACCGACTTTGCCCTCATTGGGTGAGCAGAGGACCACGAGCGTCGAGTTCCGCAGGAAGACAAGCTCGCCTCTGGGCCGCAACAACCTGGCCGCCTCGGGGATCCATTTGTATGGATCGCACCAGATCGAGGCGCCGTACTCCGAGATCGCCAGATCGAAGGACTCGTCGGGAAGAGGAACGTCCTCCGCGTTCGCCTCGATCAGCTCCATGGGGATCCCGAACTCGGCGCTGCAACGGCGCGCGGTCTCCAACTGGGCGGGCGTGATGTCCACGCCGGTCACCCGCGCGCCGCGCTTCGCGAGCCAGGCGCCAAAGTACGCCGTTCCGCACCCGAGCTCGATCACGTCCTTTCCCGACACGTCGCCCAGCACTCCTAGCTCGGAATCGCTCGGCCCGAACATCCCCCAAGTGATGTCCTCGGCCGCCCAGGTTTCGGCCGCGCGCTGATCGGTGTACTCGGCGTTGGACTTCGTCCAGACCTCGCGGTTCCTGGCGACGTAATCAGTCAAACCAGAGCGCGATCTCGCGCGCGGCCGACTCCGGCGAGTCGGAGCCGTGGACGAGATTGTCCGGCATCGAGAGGGCGAGGTCGCCGCGGATCGAGCCGGGCGTCGCGTCCGCGGGGTTCGTCGCGCCCATCGTCAGGCGCACCCCGGCGATCGCGCCCTCGCCCTCGAGCACGAGCGCCAACGTCGGCCCCGAGGTGATGAACGAGATCAGCTCGCCGTAGAACGGTTTCCCCGCGTGCTCGGCGTAGTGCTCCTCGGCGAGGGCCTGGTCGACCTCGAGGAGCTTCGCCGCGCGCAGCTCGAGACCCTGCTGCTCGAACCGGCGCAGGATCTCGCCGGCGAGCCCGCGACGCATCGCGTCGGGCTTGATCAGGACGAGTGTGCGCTCGGCCGCCATCGGCGGCGGACTCTACTCGGACCCGGTTTCGCTCCGAGGAGCTTCGAGCGGCGGGAAGTGAATCGCGGTCGGCGATGCGATCGGCGTCTCGCAGTACGGACAGACCTGCCAGAGCGGCTCGAGCGGCGCCTTGCACGTTGCACAGGACTGACGCAGACGCGTCGTGCACACGGGGCAGACGAGGAAGTTCTCGTCGATCTCGGCGCGACAGACGGGACAGTGATGGCGGGTCCCTCGGCCGAGGCTCTCCTCCATCGCCTTGATCTCGAGCTCCCGCTCCCGCACGTCCTCGAGATACTCGGGCGGCCGGAAGAGCATGTAGATGAACGTGCCGATGAACGGCGGGATCAGCCCGAGCACCGTGGCCGCGCCGACGAGCCACGGGTCCTCGATCCGCCGCCGCGCGTCCTTGAACACCCAGTAGCCGACCGCGAGCCAGAAGACGACGAGCAGGAAGATCGCGAGGTTGCGGAAGATCGGCCACGTGCCCGACCCGAAGAAGTCGTGCAGTGCCCCGAAGAACCCTGAATCGCTTGCTGCGAGAAACATTCTGCTTTTTCTTTTCCCCAGTTATAGGAGAAGTTGACCGACGATGTAGCCGACGGCGAACGCGAGCCCGACGATCGTCAGCAGGACGACCGCGGCGAACGCGAAGACGGTCAGCCGTTCGCCGACTTTCGTCGCTCCGCGCTCTCTTCCTCTCACGAGTAGAGATCCGCGAGCAGGTAGAGGGAGCCCGTGACGAGCACGGGGCTGCCCAGGGCCCGCGCCCGAGCCAGAGCCGCTTGCGGTTCGGCGACGGCTTCGACCTGCTCGAAATGTGGTTCAGCGTGAGCCGCGAGCTCCTTCTCGGGCAGGGCTCGCGGGTTCGTGGAGCGCGTCGCCACGAGCTTGCGGCCCGCGCGCGCGAGCCGGGCGAGGAGCTCGTCGATCCGCTTGTCGCCGAGGATCGAGACGCAGAGGACGTATTCGCGGGCGGGCAGGCGCGCGACCAGCCAGTCGACCGCTTCGGGCGTGTGCGCGCCGTCCCAGACCTCGTCGCCGCGGCGTTCAAGCCGTCCCGGCAGGGCGACCTCCACCTCGTGCTCGACCGGGCGCTCGAGGTACGCCTGGGCAGTCTCCCGGGCGCCGCCGATCACGACCCGCGCGCCCGGCGGGGCGAGCCCGCTGAGCATGTTGTCCGCTGTGACAACTACTCTTGCTGCATGCGCAACTGCAAGCTTCTCCTTCGCGATCTGCTCGACCGTGTCGCCGAGCACCTCGGTGTGCTCCAGGGCGACGTTGGTGAGCAGGACGACCGGCGCGTCGACGACGTTCGTCGCGTCGAGGCGCCCGCCCAGTCCCGCCTCGACGACCGCAACGTCCACCCCGGCCTCGCGGAACTCCGCCAACGCGGCCGCGGTCAGCGCCTCGAACTGCGTCGCGCCGAGCTCCTCCGCGGGCTCGCGAATCCGCGCGACGGCCCGTTCGAACGCTTCCGGATCACAATCCAAGCGCTCGTGCCAGCCGGAGACGTGCGGCGAGGTATAGGCGCCTGCCCGCAGGCCCTCGGCCCGGAGGAGCGCGGCTATCGTTCGCGTCGCGGTGGACTTCCCGTTCGTCCCGACCACGTGGACCGACGGAAAGGCACGCTGGGGATCTCCGAGCGCCGCCAGGAGCTGCCGCATCCGGTCGAGGCCGAACTCCTCGGGCCAGGGGCTGAGCGAGGCGACCCAATCGGTCGCGGTCGACGGCCTAGTTGCGGATGGCATCGAGCTCACGACGGTAGCGCTCGAGCTTCTCCCGCTCCGCCTCGACCACCTCGGGCGCCGCCTTCGAGGTGAAGCGCTCGTTCGCGAGCATGCCCTCGGCGCGCGCGATCTCCTTGCCGAGACGCTCGATCTCGGCGGCGCTGTCGCCCCCGGTCTTCTTCAGGCGCTCCGGTTTCACGACGACCTCGAAGATGCGCAGCTCATCGCCCTCGAGCTGAGCACGCACGCCGCTACGTCTGAAGATCGCCGCAGCTTCCTGGACCCGCTCGAGAGCTCGAACGTCTCCGGTGTGGCTCGGGTCGGGCGCCGGCCAGGAGGCGACGATCAACCGCGACTCACGCGCGGGGAGGTGCGACCAGATCTCCTCGGTCACGTGCGGCATCACCGGGTGCAGGAGCGCGAGCAGCCGCTCGAGCGCGGCCAGCGCTGTTGCCCGCGCGTCCTCGTCACCGTCGTAGAGGCGCGGCTTGATCGCCTCGGCGTACCAGTCGCAGAAGTCGTCGAAGGTGAGGTGGTAGAGGGTGCTCGTCGCAGCCGAGAACTCGAACTCCGCGATCGAGCCCTCCAGCTCGGCCCGCGCGGCGTCGAGGCGCGCGAGGATCCAGCGCTCCTCGACGTCTCTGGGCCGCAGGCCGGGCAGCACGTCGCCGACGTTCGCCAGCAACAGGCGCGAGACGTTCCAGAGCTTGTTCGCGAGCTTCGCGCCCTCCTCGATCGCACCGTGCGAGAACCGCACGTCCTGGGTGGACGCCATCTTCAGGAGCCCGTAGCGCGTCGCGTCGGCGCCGTGCTCGACGATCAAGTCGGTCGGGTCGATCCCGGTGCCGAGGCTCTTCGACATCCGCCGGCCGTCCGGCGCGAGGATCATCGCGTGGTAGTTGACGTCGTGGAACGGCGGCTCGCCCATGAGCTCGATGCCGGCCCAGATCATTCGCGAGACCCAGAGGAAGTTGATGTCGCGGCCGGTCGAGCAGACGTCGCCCGGGTAGAACGTCTCGAGCTCCGGCGTCTGCTCGGGCCAGCCGAGCGTCGCGAAGGGCCAGAGCGCCGAGGAGAACCACGTGTCGAGCACGTCCTCCTCCTGCGTGAGCTCGCCCAGCCCGCACTCGGCGCACACGGACGGCTCGCTCTCGGCGATCGTCGTGTGCCCGTCGGCGCAGTACCAGACCGGAATCCGGTGCCCCCACCAGAGCTGCCGCGAGATGCACCAGGGCCTGATGTTCTCGAGGTACGACAGCATGACCTTCGTCTGCTGCTCCGGCTTCGAGCGCACGCTCCCCTCGCGCAGGGCCGCAATCGCCGGCTCGACCAGCTCCTTCATCTCGACCCACCACTGGAGCAGGACGAGCGGCTCGATGCGGTCACCCGAGCGGTCGCAGTGGCCGACGGCGTGGCGGAATGGCTCGCGCTTCTCCAGCAGGCCGCGCTCCTCGAGCCGAGCGACGATCTGCTCCTCGGCCTCGGCCTGCGTCAGCCCGGCGAACTCGCCGGCCTCCTCGTTCATCCGGCCGTCGAGCCCGATCACCATCGGCTCCGGAAGCGAGTGGTCGCGGCCGATCTCCCAGTCCATCGGATCGTGCCCTGGCGTGATCTTGACCGCGCCGGTGCCGAACTCCGGATCGACGCGTTCGTCGGCGATGATCGGCACGCGCCGCTCCGCGATCGGCACGATCGCCTCCTTGCCGACGAGGTCCTTGTAGCGCTCGTCGTCCGGATGCACCGCAACGGCGACGTCGGCCAGCATCGTCGGCGGCCGCGCGGTCGCGATCGTCACGTGGCCCTCGCCGTCGGCGAGCGGGTAGCGGATCCAGGTCAGCGTATCGTCCACCTCGATGTGGTTCACCTCGAGGTCGGAGACCGTGCTCGGGCACCCGGGGCACCAGTTCACGATCCGGGTCCCGCGGTAGATGGAGCCCCTGTCCGCGAGGTGCACGAAGAAGCGCATGACCGCCCGGGCGTAGTCGTCGTCCATCGTGAACCGGTGTCGCCGGTAGTCGAGCGAGGCGCCGAGCGAGCGGAGCTGCACCATGATCTGGCCGCCGTAGTCGCGGATGAAGTCCCAGCAGAGCTGGACGAAGCGCTCACGCCCGACGTCTTGCATGGTCTTCCCCTCCGCGGCGAGCCGGCGCACCATCACCGCCTGGAGCGCGATCCCGGCGTGGTCGTAACCCGGTTGCCAGAGCGTGTTGAAGTCGCGCATCCGGTGCCAGCGGATGAGGACGTCCTGCGCCGACGCGTTGAGCGCATGGCCCATGTGCAGGCGGTCGGTCACATTCGGCGGCGGCAGGCAGATCACGAACGGCGCGCGCGGGTCGTCCGCCTCCGCGTTGTAGAGGCCCTCCTCCTCCCAGGTGCGCTGCCAGCGCTCCTCGACGCCTTGAGGCTCGTAACGCGGCTCCATCGGCGCATCGTAAGGCCGCGGGCTCGCGGAGCCCGTGGGCGGTCGACGGATGTGATCAGGCAGCGACTATGCGCTGAGTATTGCTGCCCGACTAAGGGCTGCGCAAATGGGAATGACTGAAGGTGTGATCGGAGAAGCGACGATCGCCGGCGTCTTCCATTAGGAGCGGTCGGTGGCCTTTCGCATCCCGACCGGCGCGCTGGCCGAGCGCAACTTCCGGCTCCTCTTCTCGAGCTCGACGATCTCCGGGCTCGGCGACGGGGTCTCGGTGGTTGCGCTCGTGTTCGCGGTCCTCCAGGTGTCGGACTCGGCGATCGCGCTCGGGCTCGTGCTCGCCGCGCGGCAGCTCGCCGATGCCGCGATCGTCCTGGCGGCCGGTGTCTGGTCGGATCGACTGCCGCGGCACCTCGTTCTGATCGCCGTCGCGGCCGTCCAGGGAGCCGCCCAGACGGCGACGGGAACGCTCGTCCTCACCGGCACGGCGACGATTCCCATGCTCATCGTCCTCCAGGCGCTGTACGGGCTCGCCGAGGGCTTCTACCTGCCGGCCTCGACGGGCCTGATCCCGGCAACGGTCAGCTCCGGCCGGCTCCAGGAGGCAAATGCGCTGCTCGGGCTCTCCCGCAACGGAACGCGGATCGTCGGGCCGGCAATTGGAGGAGCGCTCGTCGCGATCGGCAACCCCGGGATCGCGCTCCTGATCGACGCGGCCTCGTTTACAGCGGCGGCTCTGCTCCTTTGGCCCCTCCGGCTTCCTCCTCGCGCGGAGCTGGTCGAGGCCAAGTCCTTCTTCGCCGAGCTGCGCCAGGGCTGGGGCGAGTTTCGCCGTCAGACGTGGATCTGGACGACGATCGTCTTCTTCGGGATCGGCAACTTCGCCTTCGCGTCGTACTTCGTGCTCGGGCCGATCATCGCCAAGCGCGAGCTCGGAGGCGCACCCGCGTGGGCGGCACTGACGACGGCCTTCAGCGTCGGCGCCCTCCTCGGCGGCCTGCTCGCGATCCGGATCCGTCCGCGCAAACCGCTCGCCGCCTCCTGCATGGCGTCGTGGGTGTTCCTCCTCCAGCCGCTCGGCATCGGCCTCGGCTTGCCGCTCTGGACGCTGATCGTCTTCTCCGGGATCGCAGGCTGCGGGCTCGCAGTGCACCTCGCTCTCTGGTTTACGGTCTTCCAGCAGAACGTGCCGCCGGAGGCGATGTCACGCGTCAGCTCCTACGACTCGTTCGGCTCCTTCGTGCTCCTACCGCTCGGCGCCGCCCTGGCCGGACCGATCGCGGCCGTCGTCGGCGTCCGTGAGACGCTGCTCGGCGCCGCCGCAGTGATCGCGATCACCGAAACGATCGTCTTCGCCCAGCCGAGCGTCCATGCAATTCTCGCCGCCGAACCAACTGAGCCTCGGGCTCAAACCGCCTTCGACTGATCACTGCAAACCGCGTTTAGCGCAGTCTCCTCTTCCCTTGGGTCAATCTTTTCGTGATCTTCCATTTCACCTTCGTCGATCCATTGGAGTCCGGTCCGCGTTACAGATAGTCGCCGCGGATGCGGGCTTTGACCGCGTCCGCTCACGAACGCTGAACCTCGAGAACATCACCCCGATGAAAGTCGTCATGGCGCGCCGAGGCATCGCTTGCGATGCCTCACGAAGGCCGTGCCGGCTTTGCCGGCGCGGCCGCTTTGGAACGCCGGACTTTCATCGGGAATTAGGCCGATTCTTCGGCGAGCTCTTCGAGCTCGTCGGCCTCGCCGCCACCGGTGGTGACGAGCGTCGGCTTGATGTCCTGCGCGATCGTCTCCTTCGTGATCGCGCACTTGGAGACGTCGGTGCGCGACGGGAGCTCGAACATGACATCCAGCAGCGCGTGCTCGATGATCGAGCGCAGGCCGCGGGCGCCGGTCTCGCGCTTGAGCGCCTTGTCGGCGATCTCCCAGAGCGCGTCCTCGGTGAAGACGAGCTCGATGTCGTCGTAGGCGAAGAAGCGCTGGTACTGCTTGACGAGCGCATTCTTCGGCTCGGTCAGGATCTGCACGAGATCCTCGCGCTGGAGCTGATGCACCGCCGAGACGACCGGCAGCCGGCCGATGAACTCGGGGATCAGCCCGTACGAGAGAAGATCCTCCGGCATCACCTGCGTCAGCAGCTCCGAAGCCACCGTGTTCTGCTTGGAGACGATCTCGGCGCCGAAGCCGACGGCGTTCTTGCCCGTCCGCTTGCCGATGATCTTCTCGAGCCCGGAGAACGCGCCGCCGCAGATGAAGAGCACGTTCGTCGTGTCGATCGAGAGGAACTCCTGGTGCGGATGCTTGCGCCCGCCCTGGGGCGGCACCGAGGCGACCGTGCCCTCGAGGATCTTCAGCAGCGCCTGCTGCACGCCCTCGCCGGACACGTCGCGCGTGATCGACGGGTTGTCCGCCTTGCGCGCGATCTTGTCGACCTCGTCGATGTAGATGATCCCGGTCTCGGCCTTCTTGATGTCGAAGTCCGCGGCCTGGATCAGCTTGAGGAGGATGTTCTCGACGTCCTCGCCGACGTAGCCGGCCTCGGTCAGCGCCGTCGCGTCGGCGATCGCGAAGGGGACGTTCAGGATCCGCGCGAGGGTCTGCGCGAGCAGCGTCTTGCCGCAACCCGTCGGGCCGAGCAGGAGGATGTTCGACTTCTGGAGCTCGACATCACCCTCCTCGGTGCCCATCTGCACGCGCTTGTAGTGGTTGTAGACCGCGACCGCGAGCGTCCGCTTGGACTCCTCCTGGCTGACGACGTAGTCGTTGAGGACGGCGTAGATGTCCTTCGGCCGAGGCAGGTTCTCGAGGTCGAGCGAGGCGGGGGCGGTCAGCTCCTCGTCGATGATCTCGTTGCAGAGATCGATGCATTCATCGCAGATGTAGACGCCGGGACCGGCGATCAGCTTCTTGACCTGGCGTTGCGACTTCCCGCAAAAGCTGCAGAGAAGCTGCTCGTTTCCTTCGCTGGCTCTAGCCACCCAATACCTCTCGCCTGTAGCTGCCCGAACCCTCTGTCACGTTGTACATCGAAATGGCCTCTCTGGATACCCCTCGACCTAGCGATGCTCGATAACAGTGTCGATGATGCCGTATTTCGTGGCTTCCTCGGCGGTCATGAAGAAATCTCGCTCCATGTCCTTTGACACCTTGTCGAGCGACTGGCCTGTGTGGTGTCCCATGATCTCTTCCAGTTTTCGCTTCAGGGCAATCGTTTCGCGCGCGTGAATCTCGATATCGGTCGCCTGACCCTGGAAGCCGCCCCAGACCTGATGGATCAGAATCTTGGCGTTCGGCAGCGCCATGCGCTTTCCTTTCGCGCCGCCGGACAGGAGCAGTGCGCCCATCGACATCGCGATGCCGACGCAGATCGTCTGCACATCCGGCTTGATGAACTGCATCGTGTCGTAGACCGCGAGCCCGTGGTACACGGAGCCGCCGGGTGAGTTGATGTAGAGCGAGATGTCCTTGTCCGGGTCCTCCGACTCGAGGTGGAGGAGCTGGGCGATGATCAGATTTGCGATCTGATCGTCGACGGGCGTGCCCAGGAAGATGATCCGCTCGTTCAGTAGTCGCGAGTAGATGTCGAACGCGCGCTCTCCGCGCGAGGTCTGCTCGACGACCATCGGGACGAGTGGGCTCATTTGGGGGTCGTATCTCATACGGGCTCCTTGCTGCTGCCGGGGGTCCACAACTTCGCAGCGGTCTCGGGTTTCTCCTTCTCAGGGGTCCAGATGCTCTCGCGCGCACGGGCGAGCTCGACGGGGATTGGCTTGACGTCCTCCACGATACGGTCGAGGGCTTTCTTCAGGCGGAGGTCGGCGCGCAGACGCTCGTGGCGCCCGCTCTGCCAGAGCTGCTCGATGACGGCGTCGGGATCCTCCTCGGCCACCTCGGCCTGCTCGCGGATGAGCTCCTTCAGCTCGTCGTCGCTCACTTCGACGCCGAGCTTGTCGGCGACCGCCTCCAGCACGAGCTCGCGGGAGATCGCGCGCCGCGCCTCGCCCCGCAGCGTGTCGCGCAACTGGTCGGCCGTCTGGCCGGTGACGCGGAGGTAGGTCTCCGCGTCGAGGCCGCGGCTCTGGAGGGAGCGCAGCATCGCGTTCAAGAGGTCGGCGGCGCGCGACTCGACGAGCGAATCGGAGACGTCGACCTTGGACGCCTCGATCAGCTTGTCGACGGCCCCGGCCCGGAAGTCCGCCTCGAGCTCGACCTGGATCGCCTCGCGGAGACGCGACTCGATCTCCGTGCGGAGCTCCTCGAGCGTCTCGAACTCGCTCGCCGCCCGGGCGAGCTCGTCGTCCAGGGGCGGCAGGACGGGCTCCTTGATCTCCTTCAGCGTTGCCTCCGCCTCTTTCTGGCTGCCGTCGGGAGCGGGGTAGGTGAGCTTCTTCGTCTCCCCGGTGCTCATTCCGCGCAGGCCGCGCTCGATCTCCTCGACGAGCCGGCCGGCGCCGAGCTGGACGACGTAGTCGCGCTGCGCCTCCCCCGTCTCGTCGACCAGGTCGACGACGAGCACGTCGCCGTCCTTCGTCGGGCGGCCCTCGACGGGAACGAGCTCTGCGACCGACGCGCGCAGCGCCTCCAGCTCGCCCTCGACGAGCTCCTGAGGCACCTCGGGCTCGGGCGCAGGCACCTCGAGCCCGCTCCAGTCGGCCACCTCGGGCGGCGGTTGCACGGCGACCTCGGCGGTAAAGCTGAAGAGCTCGTCCTCGGAGGTCGGCACCTGGTAGTCGAGCTTCGGCTGCGACACGGGCCGGATGCTCGCGTCCTCGGCTGCGTTCCAGAACCAGCCGCCGATGTGGCTCTCGACCGCCTCGGTGAAGATGCGGTCGCGCCCGACGCGCGCCTCCAGCACCTTCTGCGGGACCTTGCCCTTGCGGAAGCCGGGGATCTTGGCCGTCGCCGCGAGGTCCGAGGAGGCGTGCTCGACGGCGTGCTTCATGTGCTCGCTCGGAACCTCGACCTCGAGGCGGACGCGGTTCTCGGGCAGCTTCTCGACCTTCGTTTTCACGATGCGGCCATTCTGCCAGCCCCTTGCCGGGCTGGGCTTTTCACTCAAGAAACCCCTGCGGACGGCCGAATTCATCTCTGTGAGAGCTCGAGGTGCGCTATTCGCAGGATGCGTCCTCGCCCTGGCGGCGGGAATCGCGCTGCTCCTCGAGCCCGGAGACACCGGCGATCTCCCGTTTTTCGTCCACGCCTCGGAGAAGCTCTTCTCGGCCGATCTGGCAAACCTCTTCGCCAATCCGGACGTGCAGATCGGGCCGCTCCAGCTGCTGCTCTTCCGGCTGGGCGACGTGGCGGGCGTCCTTCCGCTGCTCGTTCAGGTCGGCGTGGCGGCGTTGCTCTGGTTTGTCGTGGGTCGCTTGCTCACCGGGCGCGATCCGCGGGCGCAGCTCATGGTTGGGCTCGCGGCCGTCGCACTCGGCCTGACCTACGGCGCCTACCAGGACGGCCACCCGGCGCAGGTTCTCGTTCCGCTCGTCTGGGTGCTCGCGGGCCTCGAGGCGAGGAAGGGCCGGACGCTCTGGGCCGGCGCGCTCGTGGGTCTCTCCGCCGGGTTCGAGCTGTGGGGGCTGCTCGGTGCCGTCATCTTCGTCGTGGCGCCGCGCGTGCGGCCCGCGCTCGCCGGGCTCGTGACCGAGGCCGTCGTCGCGGCCGGCCTGTTCTTGCCCTTCGTGATCGCGGGCGAGTTCCACATGTTCGACTACCGCTGGCAGGTGAACGGCGACACGCTCCTCAGCCTCATCGTCGAGCCCGGAACGCGGTTCACCTGGGCCATGCGCGTGCTCCAGGGCACTCTCGCGCTCGGGGCCGGGGTCGGGCTCGCCTGGCCGCTCCGGCGCACGCTGCACGCGGTCTGGCTCGCTCCGCTAGGGACCGTCGCCGTCCGCCTTGCGCTCGATCCCGTTCGCTATCCCTGGTACTGGCTGGCGCTCGAAACGCTGGCCCTCCTCGGCGCAGCGGAGTTCCTGACGAGTGCAGCAGTTGAGCCATTGCGGCTGCGCTTGCAAAGCCGACCACCTATGCAGAGGAGCCCGACCGAGAACTAGCTCGCTCAGCGGTATCCTCGAAGCGCGCGGGCGTGGCGGAACTGGTAGACGCGCCGGTTTTAGGGGCCGGTGCTCGAGAGAGCTTGAGGGTTCGAATCCCTCCGCCCGCATGGTGCATCGCTTCCCTGAGCGGCGGCGTAGTTCCGCCATCGCAGGGTCCGGCACCACCCGCCGCCTCGACCCCCCCATCTCGACTTTGCAACAGACTGTTGCTAAGTCCCGAAGGTGCCTTGCGCTCTAGAGGAGGATGCGGAGTGCCGTGTCGTGCGGGCAGCCGTTGGCGAGTAGGTTCGCTGCGGCGTGGTGGTCGACGTGGCTCTGGGCCAGGACGAGGGCGGCGACCGGGTTGAAACCAGCTTCTTCGAGGGCATCGAAACGCCAGTCGAGCACTCGCTCCTCTTCGCTTCCGCGGGGCCGCTGGGTGAGGACCGGTTTCATGCCTTTTGCTTCGGCTCTAATGGAGCCGGCCTCAATGGTCGAAGAGGACAAAGGGTCACTCGAACGAGGGATACCCCGGCGTCCCCCGAATGAGGGATGCCCCGAAGCCTTCGACCACGGAGAATCGATTAGCCATGACCGCCCTCGCCGTACAGGACACTCACGTTTCCGACGCGCGCCTCTCGGAGATTCTCAGCCCGGAGCTCGTGCTCGTCTCGCCGCCCGAGGTGGCGCGGTATGCGAGGAGCCTTCTCTCCACGCCGCCGGTCCGACCGTTTGCCTCGTATACCCCTGCCGCACGCGATGCGCAACCTGGTCAAGCCGAGCTGGCGATGGTCTGGATCTTCTGCATCGCCATGACGCTCGGGCCGCTGCTCTTCATTCTCGTCGCGCGACCGTAAGCTCCTCGCGGGCTATCCTCAGCCTGCGCGGTGGCGGTAGCTCAGTTGGTAGAGCCCCGGGTTGTGGTCCCGGTGGTCGCGGGTTCGAGTCCCGTCCGCCACCCCTCGATCTGACCAAGGGCCCCGTAGCTCAGTGGATAGAGCAACGGACTTCGAATCCGTGTGCGCTGGTTCGATTCCAGCCGGGGCCATCTCGCTTCCCTGACCGGCGAGCCCTCCCGCGCGGCAAAGCCGCGCTCCGGGCTCGCCTCGCGCCGCTCAGCCCCCTCCTGCGAGCGGCCCGTGCGACCCAGCACTGCTCCACTCGCATACGGGGTCTGAGCGACGCGTCAGGAAACCGAGAGGCACCTTGGCTTCGGCCAACCATTTGCGCTTCCCTGAGCGGCGGCGGAGTGGCGACCCGCCGCGGGGCCGACGTTATCCGCCGCCTCGCGCCGCTCAGCCCCCTCCTGCGAGCGGCCCGTGCGCACCAACACTGTTCCACTCGCATACGGGGTCTGAGCGACGCGTCAGGAAACCGAATGTGGGATGGAGGAAGTGCGTCCAGGCCCAGTTGAGGCCAGAAACACGGAGGGCCCGCGAACGGGCCCTCCGGTGGTGCTCCTCTTGTCCGGGTTAGACGAGGACCGTCGTGCGGTTCTCGTGCGCGATGATCTCGCCCTCGGTCACCTTCGGCGGATTCGGGAGCGCGCTCTCGAGGTTCTCCTCGCGCACCCAATCGGCGGCGACGCGCGTCGACTCGGAAGCGTGCGTCGGCGTGTCGAAGATTCCGACCGACGTCATGATGCCGTCGGTGGTCTCGATCAGGTAGTACTCGCTGAAGCCTTCGAGCTTGCTCAGCTTGGGCACCAGTGACTCGCTGACCTTCCTGGTCAGCTCGTCGGTGCGGTTCTGGTCGACACCCTCGTAACGACGAATGGTGGCATGCATGTGCAACTCCTCACTGTGGAGAATGATGGGGGATTCCCTCGGAGAGAGAGTCCCGACAAAGAAAAGAGAGAGGCGCGGCGCGAGGTCTAATCGACGCGAAGACGAAAGCCGTTCTTCTCGCTGCTACGAGCCACCGTACAGGGGTTCGGTGATTCATGCCGGATCGAAAACGATTCGGTCCTGAATAACCTGCTCGTAGCGGGTTTTCGCATGACCCGAGCAAGGTCGTCGAGGCCGTTTCCGCGGCTCATCTGCCGTCGAGGGCCGGAAGCGCCGCCCCTATCGATCAGGAGAAATCCCTCGGACGCAGGCTGCTGCCGGCGACCCGAATTGCCGACATAGACCTTTGAGAGAGCTGCGGATGAAGATTCGAGTCCAGGACGTATCCGATCTCGCCGGTCTCGTCGACTTCTTGCAGCGACGCGACTTTGTCGCCGAGGGTGTCGGCCCGAACACAATCGAGGTGTCTCGGCTCTCGTCGGTCAGGCACGACCTCATCCGCCTGGAGCTCGACATCTTTCTCGAAGCGTGGCATCTGGCGCACCCAGAGGCCCACGCCGAATTCGTCGAATAGGACGGAAGCGCAAGATCCCCCGTTCGGGGGATCGGGTCGGCCGCCTGAGGCCGATCTTCATGACATGCGCGCGCTTGTCATTCTCAGCGCTCTCTCTGCGCTGGTTCTCGGGTCGGCCTCCAGTGGGCTGGCCAACCCCGCGGGGGCTCACAGACGTGGCCACGCTCACGCGACGCAGTCGGCGATCCAGCGCGCCGCCTCGCTGGTCGTGAGGGCCGCCGAGCGCCGCAGCTCCGGGACTCGACCGCTGGGTACTGCAGCGCCCAAGTCACGGCTCAGCTCGCTCGAGGTCGACATCGTCGCGCGCATCAACGCACAGCGAGGCGCCCGCGGCCTCCGGTCACTTCGGGTTGCCCGCGGCCTGACTTTGGCGGCGGAGTACCACTCTCAGCAGATGGGGCGCTTCGGCTTCTTCCAGCACGAATCCCGGAACGGCGCGCCGTTCTGGCGCCGGATCGAGCGCTTCTACCCCTCGGGTCGCGGCTACTGGTCCGTGGGCGAGAACCTCTTCTGGGAAGCTCCGGACACAAGCGGTTCGAGCGCGGTCCACGAGTGGATGACCAGCCGTCCGCACCGCCAGAACATCCTCACAGGCGAGTTCCGCGAGATCGGCCTCGCCGCCGTGCACTTTGCCGCGGCTCCGGGCGCCTACGGCGGCCGGTCGGTCACGATCGTGACCGCAGATTTCGGCGTCAGACGCTAAGACGCGCTCCGGGACGGGCTACCCTGTGTTCATCGGGCGCCTGTAGCTCAGAGGAAGAGCGGCGGCCTTCTAAGCCGTTGGTCGGGGGTTCGAATCCCTCCAGGCGCATCTCTCGCTTCCCTGAGCGGCGGCGGCGTTCCGGCCTCGCAGAGTCCGGCACCACCCGCCGCCTCGCCCCGCTCAGCCCCCTCCTGCGAGCGGCCCGTGCGGCCCAGCACTGTTCCGCTCGCATACGGGGTCTGAGCGACGCGTCAGGAAACCGAGAGGGAGAAAGCACCGACTCGAGGCCCAGCTCGTCGAGGACTTTGTTCCAAAGTCGGCACGGAAAAGCCTTGACAGAATTCGGTGTCCCGACACCGGAATTCACGGAAGCAAGATCCGGGCGCCCTCGCCTAAGTGATCCTCGGTTTCCTGACGCGGCGCTGAGCGCCCGTAGGCCGGGGGAACAGTGTTAGCCACACGGGCCGCCGGCTGGAGGGCGCTCAGCGGCGCGAGGCTGTGGGCGGAGCCGGGCTCAGCCCGGCGGGAGCCCACAGCCGGTCAGGGAAGCGAGCTAGACGGTCGCCGGGTGCGTGTGGCGTTTGCGCCGTTCTTCGAGCCACGAGATCAGGAGCACCTGCAACGTGCCTGCGACCGGGATCGCGGCGAGGGCGCCGAGCACGCCGGCCAACTGGGCGCCGATCAGCACGGAGATGAGAACGGCAAGCGGCGAGAGCTGCACGGTTCGGCTGTAGACGACGGGCTGGATGATGTGGTTCTCGATCTGCTGGTAGACGACGAAGAAGACGAGCAGCACGATCCCCGCCGGCACTGAATGGATGAACCCGACGGTGACGACGATGATCGCGGCGATCGTCGCGCCCGCGAGCGGGATCAGATCCAGGATCGCCACGAGCAGGCCGAGCGCAACCGCGTACGGGACCCTGAACGCGAGCAGCACGAGGGTCGACGAGACTCCTGCGATCACGCTGATGAAGAGGTTGCCCGAGACGTAGCCGCCGACGGTCCGGTAGATCTGGTGGCCGAGCCCGCGCCAGCGCTCCTGCGATCGTTTGGGGAGCAGGCCGTAGAAGCGCTCCATCCAGACCGGGCCCTCGAGCAGCATGAACAGAGTCATGAACGTGATGGTCACCGTGGCCACGATCGCCGTGATGATTCCTTTGGTGATCGCCACTGCGGTCCCGGTCAGGCCAAGAACCGAGGAGGAGCCGCCGGACTGGACCGCATGCCGGACGCGCTCGGTCACGTGGTACTTCGACTCGAGGAACCCGAGCCGGCCCTGCCTGTGCGTCACGTCGTTGACATAGCCCGGCAAGGCATTGACGAAGCCGTTCACCTCATGCACGAGCGTCGGGATGAACAGCGCTCCGAGGGCGGCGATCGAGCCCAGCGCGAGCAGGAACGTCGTGGCGACCGCAAGCCCCCTGCGACGAATCCCGTGCCGCTGGAACCACTCGACCGCGGGGTTCAGGGCCAGCGCGAGGAACAGCGCGATCAGGATCCAGGTGAGAACCTCGCGCGCGATCCAGACGACCTCGAGGAACACCGCGACCGCGATCGCGATGCAGAGCACCGCGAGGATCGTGGTGGCCCGGAAGCGGACAACTCGTTCCTCCACGAAGCGCCAGCATTGCGGCGGCGTCGGACGACTCAGGCGGGTACATGAGGCGGCCGGCCCAAGCGGGCGGCGGGAATCGAACCCGCGTGGCCAGGTTGGAAACCTGGGGCTCTACCATTGAGCTACGCCCGCGAGACTCGTAGCGTAGCGTCCCGCCGATGCACGATCCGTACGCGTGGACGCTCGATTTCGAGGCCCTCGGGCTCGTGCCGGCACTCGCGCTCGGCTACCTCCTGGCCGCCCGCCGCTTCCCGACGGACCGCTGGCGAGTGGCCTGTTTCGCGACGGGTCTGCTCCTGGTCCTCGCCGCCTTCGTGACGCCGCTCCACATGCTCTCGATGCACTACCTGCTCTCGGCGCACCTGCTCCAGAACGTCGTCCTCGCCGAGTGGGCACCGGCGCTCTGCGTGCTCGGCCTACCGCCCGCGCTCGCCGCAGCAGCCGGCAAGGCGCGCACCGTCAGGTTGCTCACACACCCATTCGTGGCCCTCCCACTCTGGATCGGCACGTACTTCGCCTGGCACGTCCCCGCTGCCTACGACGCGGCACTCCGGCACCCCTCGAGCCTGATCCACGTCGAGCACGCCTGCTACTTCGTGACCGGCTTCCTCTTCTGGTGGCCGGCGCTCCAGAACGAGCCGCAACGGCTCACCCCCGGCGCCCGCGCGATCTACCTGTTCGCCGCATTCGTGCTCGCCAGCCCACTCGGCCTGCTGCTCGCGCTGATTCCACGAGCCGTTTACCACTTCTATATCCATGCGCCGCGGCTATGGGGACTCTCCCCGCTGACCGACCAGCAGATCGGGGGAGCGGCGATGGCGCTCGAGCAAGCGACCGTCCTCTTCGTCGCCGGCACGTACTTCTTCCTGCGCTTCCTCGGCGGCGAGGGGCGCGCCGATGCGTTTCGTGACCTGAGCCCCTCGACATACAATCAACGCGGGAGATGAGGGATGGACGCTGAGCTAGTCCGAGAGGGCGCTCGAGTCGGAACCCGTCACTCGCGGCGGGACACTGCGGTTTCGGCGCTTGGTCCACTGACTGCGCTCGCCGGTCTGGTTTGGGCACTCGCGCAGCCCTACCGCGTGACGCTCCTCGACCCCGACAAGCACGGCTTCTGGTACCTGGCCGTCCAGCCGCCGCTGCTCGTCATCCTCGTCGGCGCGATCTTCCACTTCTGGGTCGTCCCGGGGCTGGTCGCGGACCTCGCGCAAGCAGAGCGGGAGGGGGTGCGCTAAGTGGAGCCCCCCGCCGAAGTCGTCCACTGGATGTTCGGCGTGGGGTTCGTCTTCCTCGGCCTCTGCATGGTCGCGGAGACGATCGTCGGACGAGAGGTCTGGTGCCGCCGGAGCTGGCGCGCCTACCTCTGGCCTGGAGTCGCCTTCCTGATGGGCGTCGCAATGTGGCCCGTGATGGTCTTCTACACGAGCTCGGCGATCCACATGCTCGCCCACGGCGTCTGGGCGCAGGCGATGATGGTCGCGGGAGCGGCGCAGCTCGGGCTCGTCCGCGGCAAGCTGCGGAACCCGGTGTGGGAGCTGACCCTCCCGCTGGCGCTCGCCGTCTCCGGCGCCGCGTTTCTCATCCACGAGCAGAACCCGTGGTTCTTCTCCCGTGCGGCCTTCCTCCACCACGCGCTCGGCTGGACCGCCGCCGCCGGCGCGGTGATCACGTTCGCACGTTTCATCCGCCCCCGCTCGCCGTCCTTCAACGGCGGGTTCGCGCTGATGTTCATCGCCGTCGCGGTGCTGCTCTTCTGCGACCGGAACGTGGCGCCGATCTTCGGGCACCTCTCCCCGCTCGCCGGCGGGCGATGAGACGGAGGGCCTTCGCGGCCGCGGCCCTGGTCGCGCTCGTGCTGCCCGCCTCGGCTCTCGCGCACGCGAACCTGCTCCAACGGGTGCCGAACTTCGGCTCGCGACTCGCGTCCGGCCCGCCCGCCGTGTCGCTTCGGTTCGACCAGGGCGTCGACGTTTTCTCGAACGGCATCCAGGTAGTGAGCTCCACGGGGAAAGACGTCACCGCGGGCCCGGCGCATGCGGTCGACGGCAAGCGCGTCGCGACGGTTCGACTGCAGCAGCTCCCGAAGGGCGCCTACACGGTGCGCTGGCACGTGACGTCGTTCGAGGGCCACGTGATCTCCGGTGTGTACACGTTCGGCGTCAGAGTCGTCCCACCGCCTCCCACGAAGGCGTACGGAGCGGCGGGGCCGACGACCTTCGAGTACATCGTCCAGTGGGGATACTTCCTGGGCCTGGCGCTGGTCGTCGGCGGCCTGGCGTTCCGTTTGCTGATCGTCGGCGGGCGCGCGACCCCCGCCCTCGAGCGGCGCTTCTACCTCGTCGTGACAGCGGGCGTCGTCGCAAGCATCGAGCTCGGGATCCTCGGCTTCCTCCTGCGGGCGCGAGACGCATTCCAGCTTCCGCTCGGCCGGCTCGTGTACGGCGATCTCTCGCCGCTGGCGCAGGGCACCCGGTTCGGGACGGCGTTCATCTTCATGACGCTGGGCTTCGCGCTCATCGCCGCGATCGTCTTCCTGGCGTGGCTGACGGATCGCCCCGTCCTGCTCTGGCCCGCGCTTGCCTTCGGGCTCTTCCTCATCTCCGGCCTCTCGCTGTCCGGCCACTCGGCGGTGGACGCGGGCTCGTCCTGGCGCACCGAGCTGGCCGACTGGGTGCATCTTTCGGCGGCGTGCATCTGGGTCGGCGGGCTCGTGCAGCTTGCGTTCGTCGTCTGGCCGTCGGTGCCCGCGCTCAGGCGCGAGGTGTTCCTTCGCTTCTCGCAGCTCGCGGCCGGCGTCGTCGGGCTGATGGTCGTCGCCGGCGTCTACCTGGCCTACGTGCGGCTTCCGCAGGCGTCAGACCTCTGGCACGAACGCTACGGCCAGGTGCTGCTTCTGAAGAGCACGCTCGTTGCAGTCGCTCTCTCGTGGGGAGCGTTGCACCACTTCGTCGTCCGTCCAGCTCTCGAGCGGGGACGCGGCACACGCTCCCATGCGATCGCCCGCAGCCTGCTCGGAGAAAGCGCGATCGCGATCGCGGTGTTGCTCGTCGCTGCCGTGCTGGTGAACGAGAATCCGCCTCAGCGGCCGGAGAAGCCGACGAGCGCCGCGGTCGCCAGGCGCTGACGTTCCAGTCGGGGTGGCCGGATTCGAACCGGCGACTTCTTGCTCCCAAAGCAAGCACTCTAACCAGGCTGAGCTACACCCCGAAAAGCGTTCTCAGTGTAGTCCGATAGGTTCGCCGAATGGTAGAGCCGATCCTGTCCGGACCAGATGAGCCGCACGTCCGCCGCCCGCTCCTCGGGTACGCGATGGTGCTCGCTGCGACCTGCATGTGGGGCGTCAACGGGACGGTCTCGAAGGCGATCCTCGGCGCCGGGCTCTCCTCACCGCGGCTGACGGAGGTGCGCTCGACCGGGGCGGCGATCGTGCTCATCGTGGCGCTCGCGGTCACGCGGCCCGGGCGCCTGCGCGTCCGCCGGAACGAGCTTCTCTTCTTCGCCGCGTTCGGCATCTTCGGCCTCGCGCTCGTCCAGTGGTTCTACTTCTTCGCGATCCACCGGCTACAGATCGGGATCGCCCTCCTTATCCAGTACCTCGCGCCCGTCCTGATTGCGCTCTGGGCGCGATTCGTGACGAAGGAGCCGGTGCGGCGGCGAATCTGGGCCGCGCTCGCCCTGTCTCTCGGCGGCCTGTCGCTCGTCGTCGACCTCTGGCACGGGTTCAGCCTCGACGCGCTCGGCGTGGCCGCCTCGCTGGGCGCGGCGCTCACCTTCGCCCTCTACATCCTCCTCGCCGAGCACGCCGTCGGGCGCAGGGACCCGGTGTCGCTCCTCTGCCTCGGCTTCGCGACTGCGTCGGTCTTCTGGGCCGTCATTCAGCCCTGGTGGTCGTTCCCGGGCGGCATCGTCGGCGACCGCGTGGCGCTCGACGGCGCTCTCGTCTCGACGACGAGCCCGGTGTGGCTCCTGATGCTGACGATGATCGTCGTCGGCACGATCGTCCCGTTCCTGCTGCTCGTCGCCTCGCTTCGCCACATCTCGGCGACCCGGGTCGGCGTAACCGCGATGTTCGAGCCGGTGGCCGGCGCACTCGTCGCCTATGCGTGGCTCGGGGAGTCCCTGACGGCCGTTCAGCTCACCGGCGGAGCGATCGTCCTCACGGGGATCCTCTTAGCTCAGACAGCCCGATAATTCCTGCAAATTGCGGCATTCCCTATCCGCGCGGATCGACCGATAGCTACCGTAACCTGCCGAAAATTCCTATTTTCAACTTGGTCGTTGTCCGCTTTCGCGACTACTCTGCCGCGCTGACCTCCTGATGCCTGGGAAATCGTCCATTCTCGGCGTCGTGGCGCTCCTGCTCGGGTTCGCATTCTGTGCGACCGCCGGGGCTACCGCGAGGCCGCCGTCATCCACTTCCGCCGGAGCCACGTCGACGAGTGCTGCTGCGTACTCGATCGTGCGAGCGATGAATGTCGTCCGGGCGCGCAACGGCGTTCCGCCGCTCCGGGTGGGCAGAGCGCTGACACGGGCGGCACGTGCGCATTCCGCCGACATGGCTCGCAGGGGCTACTTCGACCACGGCGCGTTCGTCCAGCGGCTGCGCAGCTTCGGCGTGCGCGCCCCCTTCATCGGCGAGAACCTCGCCTCCGGCCCATCCCCGCTATCGGCGGCCGCAATCGTCCAGATGTGGATCGCGAGCCCACCGCACCGCCAGAACCTCCTCGATCGCGGTTTTCGGTTGATCGGCGTCGGCGTGGCCGGAAGCTCCACGAACCTCGTGACCGCAGACTTCGCCGGCCGGTAGCTCTCGCTTCCCTGACCGGCGAGCCCTCCCGCCCGGCGGAGCCGGGCTCCGGGCTCGCCTCGCGTCGGGAAACCGAGAGGGGCGTTGGTGTAGGGCTCGTTCTGCCTATTCGCCGCCGAGGAGTTGGCGTAGCTCCGCGAGGCGCTCGCGCCGGAGGTACTGGCTCTCGCCGCGCGACACACGCTCCAGCAGGTCCTCGACGAGCGGCGCGAGGTCCAACGGATTGAACGGCTTCGTCACGTAGTCGACGCCGCCGAGCTCCAGGCCGCGGGCCTGATCGCGGAGCTCCGCCCTCGCCGTCAGGAAGACGATCGGGATCTCCTGCGTCCGTTCGTCCTCGAGCAGCTCCTCCAGGACCTGCCACCCATCCATGCCGGGCATCATCACGTCGAGGAGGATCGCGTCCGGGCGCTCGTCCCGGGCAGCTGCCAGGCCGACGAGCCCGTCCTCGGCCTCCCGCACCTGCATCCCGGCAGCCTCGAGGTTCACCCGGCAGAGGAGCCGGATCGGGGCCTCGTCGTCGATCACGAGAATCCGCGCCACGTGCCCATCTATACCCGTCACGTCGGCGCGTTACTCGCCTTCATGCACCGGCTCCGGGGCGAGTGGGAGCTCGAAGGCGAAGCTCGAGCCTCCGCCTTCGACCGAGTCGACCCAGATTCGACCGCCCATGGCGCTGACAAGGCCGCGCGCGATGAAGAGCCCGAGGCCGGCCCCTCCCGAGCCGCGCGAGCTCTCTGTCCGGTGGAACTTCGAGAAGATGCGCTCGCGCTCGGCCTCCGGGATCCCCTGGCCCTCGTCGACGATGCGCACCTCGACGCGGCCGCTGCGACGGTGGGCTTCGACGGTCACCGTGCCGCCGCCCGGCGAGAACTTGACCGCATTGTCGAGCAGGTTCGTCAAGACCTGGCTCAGCTTCTCGCGGTCGGCCGAGGCAGCCAGCGGCTCGTCGGGCAGCTGGAGCACGAACTTGTGCCCGTTCACGTCTGAGGTCTGCCGGACGCTCGTCACGACCTCGGAGACGACCGTGCGCAGATCGGTGGGCACGAGCTCGACCTGGAGGTCGCCGGCCTCGAGCCTGGCGACGCCAAGCAGCGTGTCGACGATCGAGGTCAGCCGCTGTGCCTCGGAGGCGATGTAGCCGAGGAAGGTCTGGCGCTCCTCCTCACCGAAGAGCACGTCGCGCCGCAGGAGGGTCTCGGCGAAGCCGTAGATCGACGTCAACGGCGCCCGGAGCTCGTGCGAGACGGTCGAGACGAAGTCCGACTTCATCTGCTCGACGATCCGCTCGGACGAGACGTCGCGGAAGGCAAAGATCCGCCCCGAGACCGCGTTGACCGGATCGCGCATCACGGCTTCCGTCAGCGACAGCCACGCCTCCTCGCCGCCGCGCTGCACCGAGACGAGCCGCTCGCCGTGCGCGCGGTCGTCGTCGGATGCGAGCTCTCGTTGCAGAACCTCGAACGGCGTCCGTCCAAGCGCAGCGGCCGAAGGCACCCCCGTGATCTGCTCTGCCGATTGGTTCCAGAGGACGACCTTGCCCTCGCGGTCGACGGCGACGATCCCGTCGGCGATGTTCGCGAGGATGGCGTAGCTGCGTTCTCGCTCCATCGCGACGCGCTGGTAGAGCTCGGCGTTCGACAGCACCGCCGACGCGTTCCCGGCCAGGGCGGCGAGCGCCTCGATCTCCTCCTCACGCCAGATTCGAGGGCGTTGCGAGTAGACCGCGAGCACGCCCTGAAAGCCGTCTTCGAGCCCGACGAGCGGGACCCCCAAGTACCCGGAATACCCCGCGGAGAGCACGGGGTCGTCGACGCTCAGGCGTCCGTCCTCGGCCGCATCCGCGAACGCGACGGGCACGCGTGACTGGACGATGTCTCCGGCCGGGCGAATGGTCGCCGGCAGCCGCAGTCCCAACGCGCTCGGCGCCGTCTCGCCGCCGATGGCGCTGACGACGAGCTCGTCGCCCTCGACGACCTGGATCGTGGAGGCGTCGGCGCCGAGCAGGGCAGGCGCCTGACCGGCGACCTCGTCCAGGATCGCGGCCGGGTCGAGCTCGGCCGCGAGCAGGCGCCCCATGCGCGCAAGCTGCTGGGAAAGCGCACGCGAAGTTCGTTCGCTCTCGTAGAGGTCGCTCCGCTCGAGCCCGCCGCGCGCCGCACCTGCAAGTCGGCGGCCGAGCTCGAAATCGTCGTCGCTGAACGAGCGCTGCTCCGCGAAGAAGACGACGACGAGCCCGCCTTCCTCCCGGCGCGGGGGGTCGACGGGAATGGCGAGGAGCGAGCGGACACCGGCCAGGCGCCGCCAGTCACTGCCGAAGCGATCGTCGTCGTCGAGCGAAGACGCAGAGAGGAGCCTCCGTTCGCGCGCAGCGTCGTTGAGGACCGACGCGGGCTCGGGAACTCCGTCGACGAACGAGTGGGCGAGATCCTCCGGCAACCGGTACGACGCCGCGAGCCTGAGGGCGCGGGCCCCCGGCATCAGGACGGCCGTGAAGGAGCCGCCCAGCGCCTCGTTAGCAGCGTGTGCGACCGCATCGAGGGTCGCGCCTTGCGAGAGGGGCTCCGCGAGCGCCGAAGCGATCTCGTAGAACCCTCGCTGCACGCGCGCCTGCCGGACGCTCTGCTCGAAGCTCGCCGCATTTCGGACTGCGAGCGAGGCTAGGCCCGCGAATGTCTCCAGGAGGTCGGAGTCGAGCTGGCCGAACTCACGGTCCGGGTTTCTCGTCGCAACCCCAAGCACTCCTCGGCGCTCGCCGGACCAGGTCATGGGAGCCGCGATCGCGCTCGCGAACCCCTCGTACGCCGGGTGCTGGACGGGCTCGTCGAACCGGCCTTCGATCTCGCCGTCGGCCGGAAACTCGAAGTCCACGAGCTCGGGATCGAGCCTATAGACCGCCGCGCACCGGAGCGTCGAGCGCTCGGCATCGTAGAGGTAGCAGTCGGCGGCGTCGGCGTCGAGCAATTTGGTCACCTCGACGACGAGCCTCTCGAGCACGGTCTCGAGCCGCAGCTCGCTCGTGACGACCTGGGACGCGGTCAGCAACGCCGTTTGCTGCTCGAGGCGCTGCCTGTTCTCCTCCAGCAGTTGAGCCGCGTGAAAGGCGATCCCGATCTCACGGGACACGGCCTCGGCCAGCGAGACCTCTGCTTCGGGCCACGGACGCGGGTCGGGTCGGTGCAGCCCAAAGGCGCCAACCATCTGGTCGAAGACCATGATCGGAGTCGCGAGCACGGCCAGCGCGTCGAGGTCGAGCATGCCCTGAATCCCTCCGAGCTCTGGATCTTCTAGCCTGGGGTCGGTGCGCACGTCGGCGACGGCCACCGTCCGTAGTTCGCGCGCGGCGAGATTCGAGACCGGTAGCCGATCGTCGGCCGCCCCGATCGGGGCGGAGCCCTCCGCGTGCCACTCGGCGCGAATCGGCATCGGCCCGCCCGGCTGGCCGAGCCGCAGGAAGCAGCGCGTCACGCCCATGGCCCTGCCGGTCTCCTCGACGGCGACCCTGAGCACTGCATCCAGATCGAGCTCGGACCGGACCTTGCGTCCGATCGACGCCACCAGCCGCTCTCGCTCGAGCGCCTCGCCGAGCGCGCTCGCCGAGCGGGCGCGATCGAAGGCGAGCGCAGTCTCCGCGCAGAGGGCCTGGAGCAGGGCGAGCTCCTCGCCGGTGAAGACCCTGCGCTCCCGGATCGTCGCGATCACGAGTACCGCCGTCACCGTTTCCTCCGAGACGAGCGGCACGAAGACGGCGCTCTTCGCCCCCACCTTCTCGGCCAGCCGGCGATTGACCCGCGGCGAGCCGGCGGCGTCGTAGACGACAACCGGCCCGCCTTCGAATGCGGCGCTCGCGATCCCCGACGGCTCTTGCTCGAAGTCGAGGGCCACCTCTCGCCACCAGTCGGTGTCCCCGCTCTCGGCGAGCGCGAGCAAGCCGGTTGCGTGCTTGCCGTCGTCGCTGATGATGGCGAGGGCCGCGAAGTCGGCGCCGAGGAGCGAGGAGCATGCTTCGAGTAGCGTCAGCCCCACCGCATGCTCGTCGCGGGCTCGGGCGAGCGCGCTCGAGAGCGAGGCGATTGCCGCCAGCTGCTTGTCCGCGCGAGGCGCAGGATCGATCCCGGAAGGGGCGACCGCACGCGGCGGATCTGACGTCGCTCGTCGGCTTCGTCGGAAGCGCATTGGCAAGCCAAATCTGCGGGTCACTGGGCGAGAGGCATTTTAGGTCGCAGTGCCGCTTCGCGCCAAGCATCGCGCGGGATAGAGAAACCGGTATACACCTTGAAAAGATAGGCCATCCGGCCTATTCACAAGCGCTGGCGAGGGGGTTACCTTCCTGGCACTGGGCGATGCGAACCGCGGTTTGTGCGTACCTGGCCACAAAAGAGCCGCGGTGAGCAATCTGGGAGGCCCGCCGCACTGACCCCCCGAGCGGCGGGCTTCCTTTTTCTCGGGCACTGACCGCTCCTCCGCTCCCGCGCGGCGGAGCCGCGCTCCGCGGAGGAGCTGCCGTCGCTCGCGGCACGGCGCTCTCCGGGGCCGTATTGCAATACTGTCCGCTCCGGCGCCGCACCGCGAGCGACGGCTCAGAGCCCGAGAAAGCCGGCTCAGAGACGGCCGACGAAGACTGGGATCTGATGTTCGATCTCAACCTTCGACCGGAAGCTGACCAGGCCGGCGGTACGATGGCTCTCATGGTGAAGCGCGTGCTTCTGGCGTCTCCGCGCGGCTACTGCGCCGGGGTCGAACGCGCTGTCGACACCGTCGACAAGCTCCTCGACCTGCACGGGCCGCCCGTGTACGTGCGCAAGCAGATCGTCCACAACGCGCACGTCGTGCGCGACCTCGAGGCGCGCGGCGCGATCTTCGTCGAGGACGAGCGCGAGGTGCCCGAAGGCGAGACCGTCGTGCTGTCGGCGCACGGCGTCGCGCCGGAGGTGTACCGCAACGCCGAGGCGCGCGGGCTGAACACGATCGACGCCACGTGCCCGCTCGTGACGAAGGTTCACGTCCAGGCGCGCCGCTACGCCGCCGACGGTTACACGGTCCTGCTCATCGGACACGAGGGGCACGAGGAGGTCGTCGGCACCACAGGGGAGGCGCCGGACTCGACGATCCTCGTCCAGTCGGTCGCCGACGCTGATGCTCTCGACCTGCCCGCCGATGTGAGGGTCGCGTACATCACGCAGACGACGCTCTCGGTCGACGAGACCGGCGAGATCATCACGGCGCTCCGCCGGCGCTTTCCGCAGATCTACGCGCCGAAGAAAGAGGACATCTGCTACGCGACCACCAACCGGCAGTGGGCCGTGAAAGACCTGCTGGGAGAGGTCGACCTGCTCCTCGTGATCGGCTCGCGCAACTCGTCGAACTCGAACCGGCTCGTCGACGTTGCGCGCGCTCTCGGCGTGCAGGCCCATCTGATCGACGACGAGACCGACATCGACGCCGCGTGGCTGGACGGCGTCGAGACGGTCGGCCTGACGTCGGGAGCCTCCGCGCCCGAGAAGCTCGTCGAGCGGGTCTGCGATTGGTTCAGCGCGCGCGGCGTGGACGACATCTCCGCGCACCGCGTCGTCAACGAGGACGTCGAGTTCCGCCTGCCGGTCGAGCTCCGGCGCGAGCTCGCGCTCGCAGAAGACCAGACCCAGAGTTAGGGAGTCACTTTTCGGAGCTCTTGCTGGGCGCGGTAGCGACTCCAGTTCCACGTCCGCCAGTCCGAGCTCTGGCGCCGAGACGCAAGCTCGGCGGCCAGCTGTTGGCGCAGCAAAGGATCCAGCGTCGGCAGCGCCTTAACGAGCTCCGGCGTCGCGTCGTCGCTCAGGTTCATCAGGTACGGGAGGTCGAGCTTCGGCCGATTGAGGTTCGTCCGGGCAATGAGCGCATCCGGGTTCAGCACGTTCATGGCGAAGATGGCCGCGAAGCCGCTGACGAGAGCGCCGACGGCAAAGAGCTGACGGCGCCCGCGCAGGACCGTGACCGCAGCCCAGACGAAGACGACGGCCAGCCAGACCATCACCCCTGTCACGTAGAGCCGGAGCTCGGTCAGCCCGTACTGCCGCTGATAGAGCCGCATCCGCTCCAGCGCCGAGGCCATGACGACGAAGAGCAGAACGATCAGCGCCCCGGCCAGGACGCGGAAGAGAACGTCCTGCCGGCCGCGATCGCGCCTGCGCAGCCAGTCCGCTAACAGCAGGAGCGGCAAGACGAGCGCAGCGACCGCGACGAGCTCGAAGAATCCGTGCCGCGCGTACTCCGCATACGTCAAGCCCGTCCGCGCCTCGACGAGTGACTGCCCGCCGAACAGGTAGCGGAGCTGAACGAGCACGAAGGCGAGAAAGAGCAGGTCGAGCAGCGCCAGGACGACGGTGAGCTCGGTCCCGCCGAGCGTGCTCTTCGGCTCGACGTCCAGCTCGAAGGGCTCGGGCTTGAAGATGTACTCACGGAGGAAACCGGCGCTGACCCAGGCGAAGACGGCGACCAGCAGGACGTGGGTCAGGAGCTCATGGGCATTGGGGACGGCATCCGATACGTAGCCCTGGAAGACCGAGTCCGCCGCTACGAAGAGCGCACCGAAGAGCAGGAGCAGCGGTGTCGCCAGCATCAGCCCGCGACCGACCGCCACCGCCTGCTTGGCCTGCGGCCCCTTCGGCAGGTCCCGCCAGTCGATGTCCTGCTGCATCAGGGTGACCGCGCGCCCGGTCACGGCTGCGCCCGCGTGCTCGAGCCCGACGATGTAATCCGCGAGGCCCGCACGGTGCACCGGTCGCGGCGTGCGCAGCGAGCCAAGCGCGAGCGCGACGACGAGCGCGAAGATGTCGAGCGAGACGAGCCACGGCGAGTCGCGCCAGACGACGAGCCCGGCGAAAACGACGAGGACGGGCAGCATCCACCTACGGCCGCCGGTGAGCCGTGCGCGCTGCCAGCGGCAGACGGCAAGGAGCACGGCCACAACCGCTGTGATCCAGAGCAGGACGTTCAGCCCCAGCGGGGTCGCTCGCAACAACTCGTCGCCGAGAAGCCCCAGAAAGAGCGCCGACCCGAGTAGACCAAGGGCAAGCCTGGTCCGGCTGCTCATCGCTCCCTATGAAAGCACGGGCACCGTGAGGGTGCGCCGGTCGTTACAGAACCGTTACGTGGCCTCTTTCGCCTCGTCGTCGCGGCGCTCTTCGCCCGAGCGGCGGTCCTTGCCGGTGCGACGGTCGTCGCCCGCTCCCTCCGCCTCCTTCTTCTTGCGCCGCTCCTCCAACGCGCGCCGGTCCTCGCCCGAGCGGCGCTCGGGACCCGTGTAGCCGGCTTTCATGGGGCAATTCTGACGCGAGCGCGCGCCGGAAGCTAGGTCCGCGCCAACTCGGCGAAGCGGAAGCAGTCGACCACGTGGTCGTTGACGAGCCCTGTTGCCTGCATGAGGCCGTAGCAGACCGTCGGCCCGACGAAGCGGAAGCTACGTTTCTTCATGTCCTTGCTCATCGCACGCGACTCCGCCGTCTCGGCCGGGAGGTCGCCGAGCTTCCGCCAGTGGTTGACGATCGGGCTGCCGTCGACGAACCCCCAGAAGTAGTCGTCGAGGCTCTCGAGCTCGAGGACGCGCTGTGCGTTGTTGACGGTCGACTCGACCTTGAGCCGGTTCCGGACGATCGCCGGATCGGCGAGCAGTCGTTCCACGTCACGCTTCGTGAAGCGCGCGACCCGCTCCGCGTCGAAGTTCGCAAATGCCTTCCGGTAGCCCTTGCGCTTGTGCAGGATCGTCGCCCACGAGAGCCCCGCCTGCGCGCCCTCGAGCGTCAGCATCTCGAACAGGTGCCGCTCGTCGTGCGACGGGACCCCCCACTCCTCGTCGTGGTAGGCGAGGTAGGCGGGATCGCCCTCGGGGGCCCACGCGCAGCGCTTCACGCCTTGACGATCTCGGGCTCGGCGCCACCGTCGGTCCGGATCTCGACGGCGAGCACTTCCTCCTTGATCCAGTCCTCGTGCTCGAGGAGGTCGGACGCCGACTGCGGCAGCGTGACGACGATCCGGTCGGTCAGGGCGAGGCCGGCTTCCTTCCGCATCGAGTTCAGCTCGTGGATCAGGTCGAGGACGCGCCCCTCGAGCTCGAGCTCGGCATCGAGCGTGGTGTCGAGCGCGACGGTGACGCCGTCGGCGCCCGCAACCGCCCAACCCTCTTTGCCCGTGCGCTCGACGAGCACCTCGGCGGATGAGAGGTCGTGGCCCGCGGCCCGGAAGCCGCCCGCGGGCAGTTCCTCGAACTCGCCGGACTCGAGCGCCGCCCGCACCGCGCCGAGCTCCTTCCCGAGCTTCGGCCCCAGCACCGGCAGGTTCGGTTTCACCCGGAGCTGGGTCGCGTCCACCTCGCGGAGCTCGACGTCCTTCACGCGGAGCTCGTCGCGAATCTCGTCGACGTGACTGCTCGCGAGCGGCGCGCCCTCGACCACCAGCCGCCGCAGCGGCTGCCGCAGCTTGAGACCGGACGCCGCCCGAGCCTGCCGGCCGAGGTCGACGACGGCCCGAGTCGCGGCCACCTCGGCCAGAAGCTGCTCGTCGCGCTCGCCCACCTCCTCCCAGCGGACGAGGAACACGGACTCGGGAGCGTCGTCGGCGCGCAGAGCCCGCCACAGGTGCTCGGCGAAGAAGGGCATGACCGGGGCGATCACGACCACGGAGCGGGTGAGCGCAGCCCAGAGCGTCTGCAAGGCCGCCGGATCGCTGTTCCAGAACCGGCGCCGCGACCGGCGGATGTACCAGTTCGAGAGATCGTCCACGAACCGCTCGAACACCGCGATGAGGTCCGGGGTCCAGTACCGCTCGTAGGCGTCCGTCATTTCGGCGACGAGCTGCTCCACCCGCGACTCGAGCCACAGGTCGAGCGGCTCGAGCTCTCCGGTATCGCCGGGCGACCAATCCGCCACGTTCGCGTAGTCGACGAAGAACTTCACCGAGTTCCAGAACGTCAGCAGCCGCCGCTTGACCTCGTTCGCAGGCCCGTAGCCGAACTTGATGTTTTGCCCCGGGTTCTGCTCGCAGAACTGCCAGCGCATGACGTCTGCGCCCATGCGGTCGAAGGCCTCGTTCGCCTCGATCGAGTTGCCCCACGAGCGGTGCATCTCGCGTCCCGTCTCGTCGAGCAGCTTCTCGTAGGTCAGCACCCGCCGATACGGAAACGACCCGAGCAGCGTCATCGACATGAACGAGATCGAGTAGAACCAGAGCCGGATCTGCTCGCGCATCTCCGAGATCCAGTCGGCCGGGAACCACTGCTCCCAGTAGGCGTGGTCGGGCAGGTCCGCGCCGGACAACCCCTGCGCGGCCCCGGTCGCGTATCCGCCCGGGATCCACTCCGGGTTTTGCCAGCCGAGGGTCGAGAAGGGCACGATGCCCGCGTCGAGCCAGGCGTCGCCGACCTCGGGAATCCGGCGCACGTCCTTCCCGCACGCCTGGCAGCTGATGGTCACCTCGTCGACCCAGGGCCGATGGAGCTCCTGCAGCTGATCGAGCCCGGCAGTAGCACGCTCGTCGAGCTCGGCCCGCGAGCCGATGACGTTCAGCTCGCCGCAATCGCAGGGGTAGATCGGCAGCGGCAAGCCGAAGTACCGCTTGCGGGAAATGTTCCAGTCGCCCATGTTCCGTAGCCAGTCGGCCATCCGCTTCGAGTAGAAGTCGGGCGTCCACTCGACCTTCTCGTTCTCGTCGAGCATCGGCTGGCGGATCTCGTCGCAGGCGATGAACCAGTCGTCGACGACGCGAAAGACGAGCGGCGTCCCGCAGCGCCAGCACGTTGGGTAGCGATGTGTGATCCGACCGGAGTCGACGAGCAACTCGCGCCGGCGGAGATCCTCGATGGCGATGTCGGCGACCTCGTCCGTCGAGAAGCCCTCGAAGGGGCCGTAGCCGGGCAACATGTGCCCGGACTCGTCGATCGGGACGAGCACCGGCAGGCCGTGCTCACGCGACAGCTCGAAATCCTCCGCGCCGCAGCCGGGCGCGATATGGACGATGCCGGTGCCCTCCGTGAGCGAAACGTCGTCCCACGCTATGACGCGGTGGACAACGCCCTCCTGCGCCGGAAGGTCGTCGAACGGCCCCTCGTAGTGAAGGCCGACGAGCTCCTCGCCCCTGGCGACATGGTCGTAGCGCTCGTCCGTGACCGCCAGCGACCAGCCGCCGTTCCGCAGCCCGTATTCGGCATCGGGCTTGACCGCCGCGGCGACGTTCGCGGGTAGCGTCCACGGCGTCGTCGTCCAGACGACGAGCGCCTCGCCTTCGCGTTCCTTCAGCGGGAAGCGCACGTACAGCGACGGGTGTTCCAGCTCCTTGTACTCGCCTGCGAAGAGCTCGTGCTGGGAGATCGAGGTACCGCAACGCGGGCACCACTCGGTCGACCGATGGCCCTTGTAGAGCCACCCGCGCTCGTGCACCGCCTTCAGGAACCCCCAGATGTAGGAGATGTTCGTGTCCGAGAACGTGTGGTAGTCGTTGTCCCAGTCCATCCAGCGTCCGAGCCGGCGGTCCTGGCCCGTGATCACCTCGGAGTAGTGGGCGACGCGCTCCTTGCAGCGCTCCGCGAACTCGGCGATGCCGTACTCCTCGATCTCGCGCTTCGAGTTCAGGCCGAGCGCCTTCTCGACCTCGACCTCCACCCAGAGGCCCTGGCAGTCGAACCCGTTTTGGTAGCGCTGGTCGAAGCCGCGCAGCGCCTTGTAGCGCTGGAAGACGTCCTTCAGCGTGCGGCCCCAGGCGTGGTGGACACCCATCCCGTTGTTCGCCGTGATCGGCCCGTCGAAGAAGCTAAAACGCTCGGCGCCGCGGTTCTGCTCGCGGAGCTTCTCGAAGATGCCCTCCCGGTCCCACCAGGCGAGGACCTCCTGCTCGAGCGCTGAGTGGTCGGGAACGGCTGACAGTGGATCAAACGCCATAAGGCGATTCTACGAGCCAAGGCGCCGCCCCCAGCCGCGCCGACCAGAGGAGGTCGCGGCGGCCTTGCCGGCGCGACCGTTTGGAATAGAGGGCGGCAGGGCGCCGTTTGATGCTGTAGGTACGTTTTCACCCGTCGGGGTATCTCAGCCGCAAGCCCAGGAAAGGATCCGCATGTCGTCCGCAGTCACCGAGTCCACGTTCGAACAGGAAGTCCTCAAGTCCGACACGCCCGTGATCGTCGACTTCTGGGCGGAGTGGTGCGGGCCCTGCCACGCGGTCTCCCCCGTTCTCGACAGGATCGCCGAGGAGCGTGCCGGCGCGATCAAGGTCGTCAAGGTGAACATCGACGAGGAGCAGGGGCTTGCGGAGCGCTACGGCATCGCCTCGATCCCCACGATGGTGCTCTTCAAAGACGGCGAGCCGGCAGCGGCCGCCATCGGCGCCCAGCCTAAGGGCGCCATCGAGAAGCAGCTCGGGCTCGAAGAAGTCGCGGCCTAGGCTTCCGCCTCCTCCTTCTCGGGTTGGGGCAGCGGCGAGACGGCGTGTGCGGACGGCTCGTCCACGAGATTGAGCACCCGCATCCCGTGCACGAACACGTTGGCGCCGCCGAGCCAGCCGCCCACGGTCAAGACGCCGAAGCCGGCGAGGGTCAGGATCAGCGACCCGCCGCCGATCGACCCGTCCACGTAGTCGGCGTGGCCCGCGCCCGCTGTGATCGCGAAGAGGATCGTCGCGGTCAGCATCACCGTCAGGTGCGCGGTGGATGTTCGCCAGAGCGGCGTTCCGGGCTTGATCTCGAGCCAGTCGACGAAGCCCGTGAGGGCGGTCGGCCCGCTCACGACCAGTCCCGCGATCAGGGCGAGCCACCAAGCGGTCGCCGTGTTGTGCTCGCTCACCCCGAGCCTCGACAGCACCGCCATCGCGGCCGCGAGCGTGTAGGCGCCGATCGTCGCGTCCGTCAGGGGCGGGTGCAGCGGATGCCCCGGCAGGCCCTTCAGGAGGAACTTCATCGCCTACCTCCTTGCTTCGACTCCATCCAGCAAGGTCCAGTTACCCCGTAGCGCCGCCTCGGCGACCTCGACGAGCCTGTCGGCGTCGTCTGCGGGACCGTCTGCCTCGAGGCCTTGCCGGGATTCGTCCGCGTGCTCGTGGTCGAGCTCCGCATGCAGAGCGAAGTACACAGCGCCGGGCTCGTCCCCGGCGACGCCGTAGTGCTCCGAGAGGCCGTCGAGCTTTGCCCGCGAGACCGCAGGTTGACCGGCCTCGATCGCATACATGACCGCAAGCGCCTCGCGCCGGTTGCCCGGAGCGGTCCAGGCCACGACGCACTCTGAAGTCTCGGGGCTTGGATCGCGGGTCGTGTCAGCATCGAAGGCGGCGGCGAAATCGTCCCAGAGGGCGACGTGCTCGGCCTCCTCGCGCGCGTGCTCTGCGTTACCGCTCTTCTGCGCCGTCTCGGCGAGCGCGACAACGGCGTGCCGGTACTCGCCAGCGTAGTACGCGAGCTCGTCACGCTTCAGCTCGCCACAGCTCCAGCGCTTGTAGAAGGGATGCGCGAGCAGGTTCCACCGCTCGCGCACGGCGTCGAGTCTCTCGATCAGCTCCACCTGTGCTCCTTTGTTCGGGATGGAACGATGCTAACGGGATGAGCGGCTTCCTCGTCATCAACCCGCACGCCGGCCAAGGCCCGAGGACCGAAGAGCTGCGCGCCGAGGCCGAGCGGCTGGGGATCGAGACCCACGTGCTCGCCAAGGGCGACGACCCGGTGGAGATCGCGCGCCGGGCGCCGGCAGGAGCCATCGGCGTCGCGGGCGGCGACGGCTCGCTCGCGCCGGTCGCGCAGGTTGCCATCCACCGTGACCTGCCGTTCGTCGTCGTCCCGTTCGGCACGCGCAACCATTTCGCGCGAGACCTCGGGCTCGACCGCGACGACCCGCTGAAGGCCCTCCCCGCGTTCCGCGAAGGGCGCGAGCGCGGCGTCGACGTGGGGCGTGTGAACGGCCGGGCGTTCCTGAACAACGTCTCGCTCGGCCTCTACGCGCAGCTCGTGCACCGACGGGAGCGCCACCGCAGGCGCAAGGAGACGCTGGCGCGGCTGCGAGCGCTGGGGATCCTTCTCACCCGGCCCGCGCCGCTCGGCGCCTCGATCGACGGCCGCCCGGTCAAGGTGCGGGTCATCCTCGTCGCGAACAACCAGTACGAGCTCGACCTCTTCTCGGTCGGCGTCCGCGAGCGCCTCGACGAGGGCCTGCTCCACCTCTACGTCGCCGCCGGGTGGGTCCCGACGACGTGGGAGGAGCGGACCGGCGGCCACTTCACCGTCGACGCGCAGGCGGGCCGGCTGGGAGCGGCAGTCGACGGTGAGCCGGAGGAGCTCGAGACCCCGCTCAAGTTCGAGACCGACCCGGCCGCGTTACGGGTGCTGCTCCCGCCACCCTGAGATCAGCTCGCGGGTGTGCGGGAACGCGAGCTCTTCGAAGGGAATCTCGTCGGGAGCAAACCAGCGCAGCTGGGCGACGTCGTCGGCCGGCTCCGGCGTCCCCTCGACGATGCGTGCCGTCCAGTAGAGGTTCAGGGTCGTCTGGGCCGAGCCGTCGCCGCCGTAGCGGTCGATCCACACTCCCAGGAGCTCGAGCAGCTCGACCTCGACGCCCGCTTCCTCCTTCAGCTCCCGGCGGACGCAGTCGACAGGATGCTCCCCCTCCTCGAGGAATCCGCCGGGGAAGTCCCACTTGCCCTGGAACGGATCGATCGCCCGGCGCGAGAGCAGCAGGCGGCCTTCCTCGTCCACGCAGACCGCGCTCGCGGTCGGCTTCGAGCTTGCGTAGGCGCGAAAGCCACACGCAGGGCACTCGGCCTTTCCTGCGTCGACTTGGATCTCCGCCGAGCAGCGAGGACAGTACTTCCACTGGTCGAGCTCGCCCACGTCGGCACAATAGGTTCATGAGCCCCAGGTTCGCCACGGCCACGGTCACCGAGCTGTCCCGCGTCGGCCTCTTCCAGCAGCTCGCCGGCGAGGTGCTGACGAAGCTCGCGCAGAAGATGGAGCGCCAGGACGTCTCGGGCGGCAGCCCGATCGTGTTCGAGGGCGAGCAGGGAGACCGCTTCTACGTCGTCCTCCGAGGGCTGCTCGCCGTGAACAGCGACGACCTGGGCCCGCGGCGCATGCTTCGGCCCGGCGACTACTTCGGCGAGGTCGCACTCGCGATGAACATGCCGCGCACCGCATCGGTGACGGCGCTCACGCCGACGACGCTCGCGAGCTGCGACAAGGCCACGTTCGACGAGTTCGTGCGGCCGCTGTTCGCGGACGACGACCCTCCTGAGGGTTGAGTTAGGCAGGGCTTTTCCCGATGAAGACAAACGGGTTCCCCATTGTCTTCAACCGCGCGCACCATTCCCGTCTATCGAGGCCGTTTCGGGCCTGCTGAGGCCGAGCGCCTGCTCTGGCGTGCCGGGTTCGGCCCGCGCCCGGGAGAGGCCCACAAGCTCGCCAAGAAGGGCCTCGACGACGCCGTCCATTCGCTGACCCATCCGAAGCGCGAGCGCCTCGTCGGGCCCGCCCCCAAGGACGACGACGGGAACGCGATCGCGCCGGCCGACGCCTGGGGCCAGGACCACCTCTGGTGGCTCGACCGCATGGTGCGCACGAGCCGGCCGCTCGTCGAGCGGATGGCGCTCGTCTGGCACGACTGGTTCGCGACGTCGAACGCGGGTGTTGGCTCGCAGCGGCTGATGCTGGCGCAGAACAATCTCTTTCGCCGTCACGGCCTCGGCTCGTTCGAACAACTGTTGCTCTCGGTCACCCGCGACCCCGCGATGCTGCTCTGGCTCTCCGGCACCGACAACGAGAAGGGCTCGCCGAACGAGAACTACGGCCGCGAGATGATGGAGCTCTTCACGCTCGGCGCGGGCCGGGGGTATTCGGAACGCGACGTGCGCGAGCAGGCTCGCGCGCTGACGGGCTTCCGGAACGACTGGGACGACGACAAGGGTCCCGTCAACTTCCGCTACGACTCCAGACGCCACGATGCGGGCCCGAAGCGGATCTTCGGGAAGCGCGGGCGGTTCGACTGGAAGGACTCCTGCCGGCTCGCCGTCCACCATCCAAACCACCGCTCGTTCTTCGTCCGCAAGCTCTGGAGCTACTTCGTTCCCTCGCCGCCCTCGGCGGCGACGCGGCGGGGCCTGGAGCAGCTCTACGTTGCAAACGACTTCGCTTCGCGGCCGGTCGTCGAGGCGATCCTCCGCCACCCGCGCCTCTACACCGGGCCGCGGATGGTCAAGCCTCCTGTCGTCTACCTCGCAGGAATGCTCCGCGCGAGGAAGCGCGGAATCGACACCGAGGCCTGGACCTGGCTCTCGAACCAAGCCGGCCAGCAGCTTTTCTATCCGCCGAACGTCGCCGGCTGGGACGACGACCGCTGGCTCGACACAGCCACCTTCCTCGCCCGCTGGGACCTCGCCGGCCGCGTTCTCCGCCCCGCCGTCCTCGAGACCTCGCACAAGGGCCCGCTCGATCCCGACAAGCTCCTCGAGCGTGCGCTCGAGTTCTGGGGCAAGCCACCGCTGACCTCGGCCACGCGGCGCGCGCTCAAATCGTTCGCGAAACGCGCCGTCGGCGACGCTGACCAGCGCTGGAAGAAGGCGCAGTACCCGGCGCTGATCGAGAACGCGCTCCGGCACCTGATCGCCATCTCCCCGGATCTGCAGACCTCATGAGAGATTGCTGCAACGAGTTCTCGCGTTCCGCACTGCTCCGAAAGGCCGTGGCCGAGGCGGGAGCAGGGCTGCCGGCGATCGAGCCGGGGATGCCGCGCCCAGCCGGAACCGGCCTCGACCGCCGCAGCTTCCTCTCCCGCTCTGTCGGGCTCGCGATGGCGGTCTACGGAGCCAGCGCGCTCACGCCCCGGATGTTCGACGAAGGCATCGCACAGGCGCTCGCCGCCGGAGGGTCCGACACGGTCCTCGTCTCGATCTTCCTGGACGGCGGCGCCGACTCGCTCTCGCTCCTCTTCCCGCACGGCGATCCCGACTACCGGCGCCTCCGCCCGAAGCTCGCGCTGCCCGACTCCGGCCTCGTCTTTCCGGAGGACACCCGTCTGCGCTGGCATCCATCGGCGGCTTCGTTCCACACGCTGCACGGCGAGGGCAAGCTCTCGGTCCTCCCGGCCGTCGGCTATACGAACGCCGATCAGTCGCACTTCACCTCCAGGCACTACTGGGAGGTCGGTGACACGGACGTGCGCCTCCAGACGGGCTGGCTCGGACGCTACCTCGACCGGGTCGGCGCGACGGACAACCCACTCCAGGGCGTCAGCCTCGACGGCGAGCTCTCGCCCTCGCTGGCGACGGCGAAGAAGCCCGTCGCGGCCCTAAGCGGTGCCGGCAACTACTCGTTCTGGGCGCCCGGCGTCTGGGGCCAGGTGGAGGAGCGCATGCTCGACGCGGTCGGCGCCCTCGGCGCGACGCGGGGCCGCGATCCGGCACTCGCAGGGGCCAGGGCGGTCACCTCTCAGTCCAACCGTCTGCGGCAGCAGCTCGCGCCCTTCAACACCGACGACGGGTTTCACACCCCCGTCGCCTACCCGAAGTCCGACAGCGGGTTCCCGGATCAGCTCGCCGGGCTCGCCGCGATGCTCGCAGCAGGCCTCCCGCTGCACTGCGTCTCGCTGAGCGCGTACGGCATGTACGACACACACTCGGAGCAGGCCGCCACGCTGGCGGAGGGACTGAAGCTGACGAGCGACACGCTGCTCGCCTTCCAGCGCGACCTCGAGGCGCGCGGCCTCGCCGATCGCGTCCTCACGCTCGTGTGGTCCGAGTTCGGCCGGCGGGCCGAGGAGAACGGGTCGGCCGGCACCGACCACGGCGCGGCCGGGGTCGGACTGCTGATGGGCACCCGCGTCCGCGGAACGATGATCGGCGAGTTCCCGGGCCTGAAGAGCGGACTGGACGGCGACGGAAACCTCAAGGCGACCGTCGACTACCGCAGCGTCTATTGCTCGGTGCTCGAACAGTGGCTGGGGACCGACGCCGGGCCGATCGTGCCACGCGCCGCCTCCTTCGCACGGGTGCCGTTGCTGCGATGAGACGCCTTCCTCTCCTGCTCGTCGTCCTGGGCTTCGCGGCCGTCGTCCCGGCCCAGGCCGCCGCTCCGCTGACGCGCGTCCAGGTCGTCGCCCTCGAGTTCCACTACCAGCTCTCGCGCGTCCGCGTGCCCGCCGGCCCCGTCCGGATCGAGCTCGACAACTTCGGCCAGGACGAGCACGACCTCACGCTTCAGCGGGTCGGAGGCTCGAAGGTGTACCGGCTGCCGAAAACGCTTCCGGGCGAACGTCAGATCCTCAACCTCCGCCTGAAGCCAGGCGTCTACAAGCTCTCGTGCTCGCTCGCCGACCACGCGGCCCGCGGCATGCGGGCGACACTCCGGGTCCGACGCCGCTAGTTCGCGACCTCGATCTCGCCGCTCCGCGCGATCGGTCGCCAGTGCAGCCGGGAGCCGCGAACCGCGGTCAGCACCGACTCGATCACGACCAGGTACATGAGCTGCCGATAGACGAACTGCTGGAGCGGCATCGCCCAGAGCACCCACGGCGACTCCCGGTCGAGCCGGAACGCGTACCAGCCGAGCGCGAGCTGAAGCGTCGTGAAGACGGCCCAGAAGCCAAGCACCCCGAGCGGGTTCAGGAACAGGAACCCGTAGACCGAGAAAAGGTCGATCAGCGGGGCGAGCAGCGGCAACGCGATCTGGAAGAGGATGAGATAGGGCAGGCCGCGGCGGCCGATCCGCCCCTCGCCGCGCCGCCACATCGCGGCGCGGTGCTTCCACACCGACTGGAGGGTTCCGTAGCACCAGCGATAGCGTTGCCTCCAGAGCCCGCGCAGGGTCGCAGGCGCCTCCGTCCACGCGCGGGCGTCCTCCGCATAGACGACGCGCCACCCGGCCCGGCCGATCGCCAGCGTGAGATCGGTGTCCTCGGCGAGGGTTGCACCCGAGACACCGCCGACCTCGTTCAGCGCCTGGCGCCTGAACGCGCCGACCGCGCCCGGGACGGTGGGCATGCAGCGGAGGACGTCGAACAGCCGGCGGTCGAGGTTGAAGCCCATCACGTACTCGATGTGCTGCCAGCGGCCGAGCAGCCCGTGGCGGTTGCCGACCTTCGTGTTGCCCGAGACGGCGCCGATGTCGTCCGAGGCAAACGGTTGCACGAGATGCCGGAGCGTGTCGCGCTCGAAGACGGTGTCGGCGTCGACCATGACGACGATCTCGTGCCGCGTCTCCGCGATCCCGGTGTTGAGCGCCGCCGGCTTGCCCGCGTTCGGCTGGCGCACGAGGCGAACCTGGGGCAGGCCGAGTCGCTCGACCAGGGCTCCCGTGCCGTCGCTCGAGCCGTCGTCGACGACCACGATCTCCAGCTCGGGATAGTCGCTCGCGGCCAGCGAGCTCACGGCCCGCTCGATTCCGACCGCCTCGTTGAAGGCCGGGACGACGATCGAGACAGCCGGCGTCAGTTGACCCGCGCTCTTTCCCCGGACGAGCCGCACGTGGCGGCGCGCGAAGCCGAAGAGGAGGAAGACCCTCGCGACGAAGAGCAACGCGACGGCGACGAGCAGCAGGCCGAGCAGAGCGGTCGCCCACCGGGCCACGGCGAGCGTCGCGATCAGCACCCGCCCGCGGGCCCGGTCCCAGCCCCCCACACGAAGCTCGACCTGGTCGCGCGGCAGGCCGCCGAGCTGGGAGACCGTGACGAACCGGAAACCGCGGGCACGCAGCGCGGGCACCAACCGCTCGACCGCGCTCACCGTCTCGGAGCGGTCTCCCCCGCCGTCATGGAGGAGGACGATCCCGCCCCGGTTGCCCTGCGGCGTCGCCCCGGCGACGATCTCATCCACCCCGGGGCGGCGCCAATCCTCGCCGTCGAAATCGGCGAGGACGACGTCGTAGCCGTCGCGCGCGAGGCGGTCGAGCGCTTTCTCCTGACGCGCCGTGACGGCGGAGGGGACCGACGAGTACGGCGGCCGGACGAGACGCGCACGGATGCCGACCGTGCCGACGAGCGCGTTCTCGGTCAGGCCGATCTGGAACCGCTGCTCCCAGCCGGGGAGCGTCGAGAGATCTGCGTGCGTGAACGTGTGGTTCCCGAGCTCGAATCCGTCCCGGTGCAGCTGCCTCACGAGATCGGGGTGGCGGACGACCTCGCTCCCGACGACGAAGAACGTGGCAGGAGCGTGGAGGCGCCGAAGCGCCGCGATGATACGCGGGGTCCAGCGTGGGTCCGGGCCGTCGTCGAAGCTGAGCGCGATTCTCTTGCTAGGGTCCCCGCCCAGCGAGACGAGCTGCCTTCCATCCCAGGTGAGGACCGGCCCGGCGGACGCGAGCGGCCCCGGGGTCGTCGCTACGGGCGTCGCGCTTCGACCCGTCGTTCGCGTCGAAAGGCCCTGGACGCCGAGTAGGACGGCAAGGGCACCGAGCAGGATCGCGAGCAGCACCCAGCGCGAGGCCGCCCCGCCCGAGGTTGCCTGCACGCTAGCCCTCAGACGGCGGCGGTATTGGGGGTGGTGCCTTCTTCGCCTGTCCCGGAGGGAGCGGCGTGGTGGTGGTGGTGGTGGTGGTGGTGGTCGTCTGGCCCCGGCGCTGGCCTCGGGAGCCGGCCGGGGCCTTCGGTTGCGCGATCCTCACCTGTCCCGGCGGCGCCGGGTTGGCCTTGCGAGCCCAGCCTCGCTGGCGCTGGGCCGGGTTGGCTGGCTGTTGGGCCGACGCGGGCGGCGTGACAGGAGAGGCCGGCCGTGCGGGAGCCCTGGCGCTACGAGACTGCGAGCCGAGCCGGTGCTGGCTCTGCCGGGCTCGATCGGCCACGAGCTGGCGGGACTGGCCGGGAGCAAGCGCACCTGCGATTGGAGAAAGCCTTGCCGGATTGGGCTTGGGCTGGGCTCGGCCGGCGCCGTGGTGGTTGTGCTTGCCGAGTGAGATGCCGGGCAAGCCGCCGAAGCCGAACATTCCCACCCCGAGCCCGACGAGCCAGAGACAGGCAAGGGAGGCGGCCACGAACGTCCCGCGACGGAGTCGGCGGGCGCGGCGATTGTCGTCGGTGACGAAGACCGCCCGTTCGGGCGCATGAACGTCAAACGTCTGCTCGGTGTTTGCTAGCTCCATTGATTCCCCGCTAACAGCATGCCCCAGAAAGGCAGGGTCAACACCGCCAATTCGTAAGAATTTGCAGGATCTTTACGACTCCCTAACCACTGCATCGCTAAACGGCGGCCACGCCTCCTTCGCCCAGTCGCCGAACTCGAGGTCGCTGAGCGTGATGAGCGCAATGCTCCGCTCCGGGTCGACCCAGAAGAACGTGCCGCTCCCACCCCAATGGCCGAACGTGCCGGGCGAGGTCAGCGTCCCGGAGAAGTGCGGCTGCTTCCCGCCCTTCAGCTCGAAGCCTAGGCCCCAGTCGTTGGGATCGAAGCGGCCCAGGTCCGGGATCACGCCGGCGAGGCCCGGAAACTGAACGCTCACGGCCTCGGCGAGCGTCTCCGGGGCGATCAACGTCGGAGCGAACAGTTCGCGCACGAATGCGACGAGGTCGTCCAGGCTTCCGTGCAGGCCGGCGGCGGGCGAGCCGCGCAGCTCCGCCTGCATGCCGAGCGGCTTGAGCACGGCCTTCGCGAGATACTCGGCAAACGGCATCTCCGCGTGCAGCGCGATCCGCTCGGCAGCGACCTCGAAACCGGCGTTCGAGTAGATCCTGCGCGTGCCCGGTTTCGCAATCGGCGCGCCCGCATCGAACGGAAGCCCGGACGCGTGGGCGAGCAGGTGACGCATGGTCGAGCCGAGCGGGCCGGCCGGCTCGTCGAGGTCGATCGTCCCCTCTTCGGCCGCGACAAGCGCCGCGAGCGCCACGACGGGTTTTGTGACCGAGGCCCAGCGAAACACGCGCGACGCGTCGCCTCGGCGCCCCAGTTCGCGGCCGGTCGCGAGCGCGGCGACGGCGACGTTCTCCGCCGGCCACGAGTCCGTGAGTTGAAGCGCTTCCAAAGCCATTCGATACTACGAGTGTGTGCAGCGTTTGTTCGATCGGTTCCTCGGGTAACCGCAGACGGACGCGCGGGCGGAGCCCGCACATCCTGAGGGCGGCACCGCAAGCGGTGCCTCGGACCAGATGAAGCAGATCTACCCGTCGAGCATCACGAGCGGCAGCTTCGCCGCGGGCGGCAGCGTCCTCGACCACGCCTTCGGCCAGGGCGATCCGTACACCCTCGGAGTCGAGGAGGAGTACATGCTCCTCGACCCGCAGAGCTTCGACCTCGTCCAGCACATCGACACCTTCCTGGCGACGGTCGCGGGTCACCCGCTCGAGGCGCAGATGAAGGCCGAGCTGATGCAGTCGGTGCTCGAGATCGCGACGCCGGTCTGCCGGACGGCGGCCGAGGTCGACCGCGAGCTCCGAAAGCTCCGCGAGTACGTCACGTCGGTCGCCCGGCATCACTCGCTCCGGGTCGGCTCGGCGGGGACGCACCCCTTCTCCTTGTTCGAGCGGCAGCGGATCACCGCGCGTGACCGCTACCGGGCGCTCGTCGACCAGATGCAATACGTCGCCCGGCGCGAGCTCATCTTCGGGCTGCACATCCACGTCGCCGTCGACGACCCGGAGAAGGCGGTCCAGGTCGTGAACGGCCTCCTCGTCGAGCTGCCCGCACTGCTCGCCCTCTCCGCGAACTCGCCGTTCTGGCGCGGGGAGCCGACGGGCCTCGCCTCGACCCGGCAGATGGTCTTTGCCGCCTTCCCGCGCTCAGGCCCCCCGCCGCGCTTCGCCAGTTACAACGACTACGCGGAGGTCGTCGGCCAGCTCGAGAAGACCGGTTGCATCCCCGACTACACGCACATCTGGTGGGACATCCGCCCGCACCCGCGTCTGGGAACCGTGGAGATCCGCGTGTGCGACGGCGTCACCCGTGTCGAGCACGCCGTCGCGCTCGCGGCGTACTGCCAGGCGCTCGTCAAGCTCTACTGCGAGCGGTTCGACCGCGGCGAGGAGATCCGCTCCTACCACCGGATCCTGACGAGCGAGAACAAGTGGCTCGCCGCACGCTACGGGCTCGAGGCGCCGCTGATGGACCTCGAGACGGGGCACCGGAACCGTGTGCCCGTCACCCGGCTCGTTCGCCGCCGGCTCGACGAGCTTGCGCCGCACGCCCGGGAGCTTGGTTCGGAAGCTGAGCTGGAAGGCATCCAGGATCTCCTCTCCCACGGGAATGGAGCCGACCGCCAGCTCCGGGTCTTCAATGCGAACCGGGACCTCGTCGAGGTCGTCCGCGAGATCGCCGACGCGACCGAGGTTGCGGCTGACACGCCGGCCGGCGGCTGAGCCGGCGCCCCTAGGCAGGCAAAAGGCGGGACCCGGAGGTCCCGCCCATTCGTTCCGCACGCTGTGGTCGCGGTGGCCCGCTAGGCCTTGTGGATCACGATGCTGCCGCCTGCGATTTGCTGCGGATCGGCCTGGTCGATGTCATCGGAGGCGCCCATCCGGTTGTCGAAGACGACATGGTTGTTCAGCAAGATCTTGATCCGGAACTTGTCGATTCCGCCGCCGCCGCTGATGTCGCCGTCGTAACCCGTCACCCGGAAGTCGTAGCCGGGGACGCCGTTGACCGAGCCCGTGCCCCTGTACTGCGCCTTGAAGCTCGAGACGACGAGCCACTGGTACGCGTCACTGTGGAAGTTGAAGTTGCCGACCGCGAAGTTGAACTCGGTCTCGCCTTCCGGGGGCTGGCCGCCGTTCTTGTACTTCGAGTTGAAGCCGAAGTTGGCGCGCCCGCTGAGCGTGGGATCGGCCGGGTAGGAGCCCGCGGCGACGTTGATCCAGCCGCCGCCGGTCACGAAGCCCGCAGCCGGGTCGTAGACCACGACCCAGACCGTGGCCGTGCCGCACCCGCCCAGGTTGTCGCAGATCGTCACGTTGATCGTGTAGACGCCCGCAGCCGTGAAAGTGTGGATCTGGCTGCACGTCCTTGCGGTCTCGTTGACCGTCGGATGCGTGGTCGTGTTGTCGTCCCAGTTGATCGCGCAGGTATGGGGGTTTGGCCCGTCGGGATCGGTGAACGATGCCGAGAGATTCACGTTCGCCGAGCCCTTGGCGTAGAGCTGGCCGAACGTCGGAGACGTGATCGTGACCACAGGCGCGGCGTTCTGCGACTGAGCGGTCCACGTGACGGTGTTGTCCGTGCTCGTCGAGGCGATGTTGCCGTTACCGGCCGCGTCGTTCGCCCTATTGGCGTTGATCGAGACAATGACCGTTCCCGAGGTCGTCATCCCGTTCACGGCGATGTCAAACGTCCTGTTGTCGTTTGTGGGGTTCGTAACCCCTGCGTTCATCGACCCACCGGCGGTTCCGCCGATCGTCACGTCGTTGTTCTGGAACTCGTTGACGGGGAGGGGCTCGCTGAAGACTGCCGTGAAGTGGATCGGCGCAATGCCCGTCGGGTCGTTCTGACCGCCAGCCTGGTTGACCGTGACGGTTGGCCTCGTCTTGTCGATCGCGTAGACCTGCCCAGTGAAGCTGCCGTCGGCCCCGCCGCCGGAGGCCCCCAGCGCGTTCCCACCGGCGTCGACGATCGAGTTGTTGTCGTTCAGGTTCAACCCGAGCGAGCCGCTGCCAGCGCCGGTGTTCGCGGTGACGGTGTAGGTGGCTCCGCTGCCGGTCACGCCAGTGATCGACGCGCCCGCGACGCCGCCACTCTGGACGAGTGCGAAGTCGCTTGAATCGACGCCGCTGACGTTCTCGCTGAACGTGACCGTCCAGTCAACGCTCGCCGCATTGGTGGGGTTGGCGCTGGCCCGGTTGATCGATTGCACGCTCGGCGCGCCGGTGTCGATCGTGAGATTGCGGACCGAGCTGTAGACGCTGGAGCCACCGTCCTCATCGCTCGCACTCACACGCCAGCAGTACGTGCCATCCGCGAGGCCCACGCTCGGCGAGAAGTTGGACGAGCCCGTCGTCTGGTCCCTCTCTGGGCTGGAGAAGTCGCAGTTGTTGTCGACCTGGATCCTGTAGGTAGTCGTGTCGTTCGCTCCGGCCGGGTCGGTGGAGTCGCTCCAGTCGAAGGCAGGCGTCGCGTTACCCGTCGTTGCACCGTCGGCCGGCAAGAGGAGGTTGGGCGTGGACGGCGGGACGTTGTTCACCGTCACGTCGGCGCTGTAGGTGCGGGCGTCGAGATCCTTGTCGCGGATCTCGCCCTTGACGTGGCTGACGCCGTTGTCGTTGGTCGAGCAGCTGGCGCTCGAGCTCGTGCTCCAGGCGCTCCAGCTCGTGCCGTTGTCGCAGCTGAAGCGGTACTGGAAGCCGGCCGTCGTGTCGACCGAGGACGGATCGCTCGGGCTCGTCAGCGAGAGGTTGATGTTCGAGCCCTCGCTGACAGGACCGTTGTTGTTGAAGGTCGCGCTCGGGGCGACGTTGTTCACCGTCACGTCGGCGCTGTAGGTGCGGGCGTCGAGATCCTTGTCGCGGATCTCGCCCTTGACGTGGCTGACGCCGTTGTCGTTGGTCGAGCAGCTGGCGCTCGAGCTCGTGCTCCAG